>ERZ807291.7045-NODE-7045-length-13270-cov-6.791146_pt1 | contig 13270 bp, 10 predicted proteins | sample MGYA00521257_ERZ807291 | MGnify/ENA primary metagenome ERZ807291 (study PRJEB31413, sample SAMN03169783) | marine metagenome | biome: Marine; feature: Water; material: Subsurface seawater | place: North Sea | collected 2011-04-28 | depth 1 m m ...
GTTGGTTTTCATGAATTAAAAAACGAACCATTTTTTTTTATAATAGCCGTAAATAGAACTTTTATTATGATTATATTGAATATAAATTAATATCAATAGTTAAAACATATATTATTAAAATTTATGGGTTTATTCGATTTTTTTAAGAACAAAAAACCTGATTATGGAAATGTAATATGGGAATTTCTTCCTGTAATATTACTTGACATTTATTTTAAAAAAATATCAAATAAATCTCTTAAGCTTGATATGAATGGGAAGAAAATAAGCGAAATCAAGTTGTTCAATGATATTATTGAAGATGTATTAAATCCTAATAAACATTCAGTTTCTGGAATTATAAAACCATATATAAGTAACGATACAATAAAAAGATTTAATATCAAAACAGAGGAACACATGACTCATTTGAAAGAAATCATGAAAGATTGTCTTTTAAATTTAATATTAAATGATTTTAAGTATTGTTATCAAAAAAACGATTTAGAAACTGTATTCGATTTAATTAATCAAGTTTCTGAAAAACATAATTTATGGAAAGAACATTATTCAAATTCACAATAAATTAACAATGTTTAATCTTAATCCATATCGTTTTTTAGGTGTAATTTCTAATTCTGGTATAAAAAATATTCAGAAGAATTTATCTAAAATTAAAGCATATTCAAAAATTGGCAAACATCTTTCTTTACCCTACGAACTTAGCTTTCTTAATCTTAAAGAAATAGACAGGTCTGAATCTCATATTAAAGAAGCAGAAAATAAAATTTTACTAGACCCTAATAAAGTTAAACATTCTTTGTTCTGGTTTACTGATAACAGTTCTATTGATCAAATTGCATTAGAAAACTTAAATAAGGGCAATTTTGAAAAATCAGAAACAATTTGGAGAAAAGTAATTAAAGAAAAAGCAATTTCAAAATCAAACTTTTCTGCTTATAACAATCTTTCAACATTACTTTTGTTAAGGTCGTTATCAAAAACAAAAAATGACAAATTTGAAAATTCTAAGATTTCTATTCCTTTATTAAAAGAGGGATTGAAGCTTAAATCAGAATTAATTTTTTCTGATCAGTTATATAGCTTATCTAATTTAATTACCGGAAACGAAAATTCAATTTCTAAAGAAATTGTTTTAGAATTTTTTAATGAGAACCTTTCCATATTATTTAAAGATAATTTTTCTTCATCAGAAATTTCTACAATTATTAAAGCCTCCAATAATGAGTTAAGTCAGTCATTTAATTTTTCATTAATAAATGAACCATTGGATTCTTTAACAGAGCTTATTAATGATGCTAATAATTCTTTAAATGATGATCATTCAAAGGGAATGGATATTGGAAAAGACCTAATTAAAAATTCCATATCGCATCTTAAATTGTTAAAAAACATTTTAGGAACGGATGATATAAAGTATCAAACAATTTCAGATAAACTTGCCAATCAAATTATGCAGTGTGGAATACTTTGTTTTAATAAAACTGCTGATGATAGGGATTATATGAGTTCTTATAAATATGCTAAATCAATTAGTTTTAAAGACTCCAGTATTGAAAGAGCTAATACAACTATTAAACATTGTGAGGATGAATTAAAAGCAAATATCTGTGGATTTTGTAACTCTAATGAAGTTATAAAACATTCAAGTATGAGAGTTAAAATGCATTTGATGAATTGGGATAATACTTACTCATATTTTAAAAACGGTGGACTTGAGGTTCCTTGCTGTAAATCATGTTCAAGTTCTAATTCAAATAAAAAGATAAAAGCATTTTTTATAGCCTTACTTATTTGGGCAGCAATCTCTGCTGGAACAGTTGGATGGTTTCTTGGAATTGATTTATTATTTGCTCGGCTTTCTATGTCTAAATGGATTTTTAGAAAAATTAAAACCAAATTTTATTATGATGAAATTAGTTTTCATCCAATGATATTAAAATTAAAACTAGAAGGCTATCAGTTTGGAATGCCATAAATATTATAAATATGAAAAATAGAATATTATTTTTAATCTTATTTGCGTTAAGTTTCTCGTCTTTTTCTCAGAAAAAGGTTCCATTACAAAAGCCCTATGTAGACTCCTTAGTTAATTCAATAGAAATAAAATTGTCTAAAGAAATGAGTATTAAAAATGAGTTGGTAATTTCTGAAATTAATAAATTGCAAGATTTATTAGATTCTAACTCTAAATATAATATCAGCTCAGAAAATAAATTAAATTCAAGAATAGATAATTCACTTCTTATAATAGATTCTTTAGTAGCTGCTAATAATAATCTAAGTGAACGCTTAACTGAGCTTATAGAAAAATACAATTCTAACCTTAAACAAGAAATCTCAGTTGTTCTTGAAAAAACAGGATTATTGGATGAAAAGACAGAGCTTTTAAATACTAATATATCTAAATCTAATTCTAAAATTTCTAGTAACTCAAATAGTTTAGCTTCTACCAATACTAATTTAACTATGCTAAGTGATGATCTTGAGGATAAAGGTCAAAAGGGAATCATAGCTGTTGGGGTATCACTAATTTTAATATTGATTGTATACATTTTATTAAATAATAAATGGAACAATGAAACAAAGAAGATTTCATTAAAACAAAAAGAAGTACTTGAAAAACAAGTTGAGGATAGTCAAAAATTAGCTGACTGGCTTTCTGACAAGAGTTCTAGTGAGTTATCCACTAAATCTGGTGAAACCGATCATTCGTTTGCTAAAAGAGTGGCAGATGAGATAGTCAGAATGTCTACTAACTTATCAAGAATGGATGATTCAATAAGAGGTTTCAAGCAGCTTTCAGCTTCTGTTAGAAAGTTAATTCAATCATTAAGTATAAATGAATATGAAATCGTAGAGCTGTTAAACAAACCTTATTCTTCAGGAATGAATTTAGAAGCAAATTTTGTTTTCAATGAGGAATTAGAAAAAGGGAGTCAAATTATAACTAGAATTATAAAACCTCAAATTAATTACAAAGGAAAAATGATTCAAGGCGCACAAGTTGAGGTAAGTCAAAACGATTAAAATAATAATTATGGGAAGAATTAAATACGGTATAGATTTAGGAACTACTAACTCAGCAATTACCAAAATAGAAAAAGGTGAAAGTGTCATAATCAAATCTGACAGCCAGGGCGATACAACTCCCTCTTGTGTTGGGTATAGAAAAAAAGGCTCTGTTATGTCAGGGGTTAGAGCATTTAACACTCTTAAAGCAGATAAGTTAAAGGCTTTAAAATCTGGAAAATCTTCAGAATCCAACTTTTGGGTTGAGTTTAAAAGAACAATGGGTTCAGATAAAAAATATCATTCATCAATATGTGATGAAGATTTTAGTTCAGAAGAGTTGTCCTCAGAAGTTTTAAAAAAATTGAAATCATATTTACAAGATGAGGTTATTAAATCTGCTGTTATTACTATACCCGCCATGTTTAATGATAACCAAAAGTCAGCTACACAAAAAGCTGCAGAATTAGCAGGCATATCTCAAGCCGAGCTTCTTCAAGAGCCAATTGCAGCTGCTATGGCTTATGGTTTGGATGAAAAGACGAAAGATGGAAATCTGTTAATATTTGATTTTGGAGGTGGTACATTTGATGTTTGTTTGGTCAAAATGGAAGACGGAATAATGCAAGTTAAAGACACAGACGGTGATAATTGGCTTGGAGGAAAAACTCTTGATAATGCCATTGTTGATGAATTATTAATCCCATATTTAAAAGATAATTACTCTATTCAATCTTATTTGGATGACGACGAAAAAAATATATTGTTAAAGGATGCTTTAAAAATTGAAGCAGAAAAAATAAAAATTGAATTATCGTTTAATAAATCATGTGATATTATTTCAGATATTGGAGTTTATCCCAACGATGATAACGGAGAAGAAATAGAAATTGATTTAACCGTTTCTCAATCAGAACTCGAAAAAGTAGTTGCACCTATATTTCAAAAAGCTGTGGATATATCTTTAGAAGTATTGAAACGAAATAATATTGAAGGAAAATCTTTGACTTCGTTAATTTTAGTTGGTGGTCCTACATTTTCACCAGTACTGAGATCTTTAGTAGAAAAACAAATCAAAAAACCTAACACATCTGTTGATCCTATGACAGTTGTAGCTAGAGGTGCTGCTATTTATGCAACTCAATTTGAGGTTTCCGAAGAAATAGTAGATCAAACTAGAGATACAACAAAAATTCAATTAGAGCTTTCTTATGAATCTCAAAGTGTAGAGGTTGAAGAAATGTTAGTGGTGAAGTTAAATAAAGAGAAAACAGAGGGTGAGGTTCCGGAAAAGTTAAATGTTTCAGTTAAAAGAAGTGATGGAGCATGGGAAAGCGATAAGAGTGAATTTGATGCTACAGGTGAGATTGTTGATCTTTCTCTAGTTGAAGGTAAACCAAATACTTTTGAAATTATAGTAACTAACGAGGGAGGTGATAAATTGGAATGTGAACCTTCAGAAATTACGATTATTCAAGGTGTTAAGGCTGGAAATGCAACTTTAGCTTATTCTTATGGAGTTGAAGCTCTAGGTTCTAATGGTAAGGCTAATTTTTTCTATTTCAAGGGATTAGAAAAAGGAGTTACTATGCCTGCAAGTGGTGAAAAAACCGGATTAAAAACAGTGAAGGATATAAGACCAGGAACAGATGATGAAATTAATATATCTATATATCAAGGTGGAAATGACGCAGAAGAAACAAGAGCTATCAACCAAATCTATGTACACACTGTTAAGGTTTTAGGTAATGATATTTCGAAATTATTACCAAAAAATTCAGAGGTTAATTTATTTTTAGAAGTTATAAAAGATGGGGTAATGAAAATGTCAGTGGATATTCCTTATTTAAATGATACAATTGATGTTAGCCTAGATGTACAAAAACAAAAAGATGAGGATGATTCTTGGTTTGATGATAAAATAATAGAAATCGAAGAAGAAATAAGTCAGCTTGAGGAGAATAACGAAAGTCTAGATTCATCTGAAATGAATAAGATTAAATCTGAGGTAGATGAGGCAAAAAGTAATTATGAATCTAGAAAAAATGATTACGATACTAGAATGAAAACTAGAGATGATTTAAGGAAGTCATTTAATAAGTTAGATAAATTAGAACAAGGTGCCTCGTGGCCTAATAAGGAAAAAGCTCTGAAAGAAGCTTACTACAAATTAGAAGAAAAAAATAATGAAAGTAATAATAAGAATGTTGAAGGCGAGCTTTCTAGAATAAAAGGTCAAATGGAGACTGTTATTAAGAATAAAGACAGTAAAATGGCAGATGAATTAACATCAGAACTTACTGGTTTAATGTTTAGTTTATTTGAAAGTGAACACGGAGTAGCGCTTTATATTGGATTATTACAAAACTTTAATGAAGATTTCGATTCTCAACCTTGGTCTGATAAATCAAAAGCAAGAACAATTTTAGATAAAGGTCTTTCAGAAGCAGCTTCAAACCCAAGTAAAGAAAGAATTTTAGCGTATTGTAGGGAACTTTGGCAACTTCTGCCAAATCCGAAAGGATCAAGTAGAGATGATATTTTAGGAAATTAATTTAAGTTATGAGTTTTAAAAAGGGATATATAATAAATGAAAAATTTGAGATAAAACATTTTATTGATTCTTTTACTTATTGCGAAACCTATAGCGCTAAAAATTTAAAAGACTCTAAACTTGTTAATATCAGTATTTATAATGCCTCTAAAATATCCAGAGATGATTTGGATAATGATGGAAACCTTAAAGAAATATCATTCTTAAAATTAGGCATCTCAGGACTTCCGGGTTTTATAGATCATGGAGAATTTAGTAATGAACTTGAAAAGTTTAGATACATCTGTTCAGAATTTATAAGTGGAGAAAGTGCCTTAGATAGAGTTAAGAGAGTTGGCCCATTGAGTGATATAGAAGCGGTAAGTATTATTGAAAAAGTGATTAATATTTGTGATTCATTACATAATTCTAAGTCTCCAATCCTTGTGAATGGATTGTCTTTAGATAATATAATGTTTGATTTGTCCTCTGGATCAGAAGAAATTATGCTTAGAAATTTAATTAATTTAAGAAATTTCGAAAGTTCTTTCAAGTTTAGTCATATTGACGGAGTATCTCCTTTCTTGATTTCTACTGAATCCTTCAATAACGTATTTACACCTAAATCTGATCAGTTTAATATAGGCGCACTATTATTTCATTTAATTGAAGGAATACCGCCTTGGTATATTGAAAAACAAATTAATCTAAACAATACAGACGAGGTTGATATTTTTTTGGATAAAAGAAATACTCCATTAAATTTTCTAAATAATCAAGATGATCATTTAAAAAATATTATTACTAAATCTTTAGATTCAAATTCAGATAACAGATTTGATTCCTTAAATAGTATGTTAAAGTATTTGAACAGAGAAACTTTATTAGAGAAACAAAGTTCTAAGCCTTTAAAAAAGCATAAAAAAACAGGAAACGGATTCAATGATATTGGTGGAATGGATTCACTTAAGGAATTACTAAAAACTAAAGTTTTAGATGTTTTGAATAAACCTGAACATTTTAAAAAATATGGGGTTACTGTTCCAAATGGTATGCTATTGTATGGTCCTCCGGGATGTGGAAAGACTTTTATTTCTGAAAAGTTTTGTGAGGAGGCAGGTTACAACTTTTTTTTAATCAAACCTTCTGATTTGAGTTCTATTTATGTTAGCGGAGGTGAGGAAAAAATTGGAAATCTATTTAATCAAGCAGAACAAAATTCACCAAGTGTTATTTGTTTTGATGAGGTAGATGCGGTTATGCCTAAAAGAACAGAGGGTAGTCACCAATCAGTCTCATCAAGAGTAAATGAATTTCTCGCTCAAATAAACAAATGTTCTGAAAGAGGAATTTTTGTAATTGCAACAACAAATAAACCTGATTTAATTGACGAGGCTATACTTAGAACAGGACGTTTAGAAATTCAATTATACGTTGGGCCCCCTGATGCTAAGGCTAGAAAAAGTATGTTCGAAATATTTTTAAATAAAAGACATTCGGAGATTGGCTTGGACTTCAATAAGCTTTCTGAACTAACCGAAAATTTAGTTTCAAGTGATATTGATTTTATAGTGAATAAAGCAGCTCATGCAGCTGCTATGTCAGACAAAAGGATATCAACTAAAATTATAGAAGACGTAATAAAAACATTTAAACCGTCTGTATCAAAAACTATAATTGACTCCTACAGCCAAGCTCACAAAGAGTTTGAAAGCGAGGATAATAATACTAAAATAGATAAACCAAGAATTGGATTTAAAAAATAATATTATGGAAGCAATTGATTATAAAAATATTTTATTAGAAACTGCAGTATCTGCTATTGCCTGTGACGGTGATATTGATAAACGAGAGATTGAAGCGCTCAAAAATATTGAAAAAAACTCTCCTTACTTTTCTTCAGAGGACTTGTCAGAAACGTTAGAAAAATCGTTAAAAAAATGTAGCACAGATATAACTAAGTATCAAAAATCTGTTTTTAATAAAATCAAGAAAGGCAAATTAAACTTATTACAAGAGCTAACTTTAATGGAGATTTCCTTAAGAATTATAGCTGCAGATGAGATTGAAGAAGATTTAGAAAAGGATTTTATAATAAATTTAAGAAAATGTTTAGGTATTTCTGATTTGATTCTTTTTCAAAGATTTGGAAAAATCGAGTATTTAGGATTACTAGATTTTGAACAAAATTTTACTGGTTTTAATAAGCCTGAGGATCCTTCCAGTCAAATGGAAACTAAATAATGATTTATGTCTTTTGAAAACCCTTTTAATTCTTCTGCTTCAAGGTTTTTCAAAAAATACGTAGACAGCTCTGAAAATCTATCAAAAATAATTGATGGAAAAACTGAGGTCAACAAATATTATTTAGAATCTAACTTAACAATTAATGATCACAGAATATTTATTTTCTTTAATACAGTAGAGGAGGGGCTGGGACACTTCAATAACTTAGTATCAAGATTTAATGAAAGTCTAGAATATTTAAAAATAGATGTTTCTTCTGTTGCAAATTGGATTGAAAAATATAAAAGTGATATTCAATGTTATAATTTAGAGAACTGTGTAATTATGTTTTCAAAGGGTGTGAGCCTTTACAGAATAGATATTTATCCATCAAAACCATTAGTTTGGAATAATATTAATGGAAAAACAAATCAAAAAAACATAGAGTTTGGATATCCTTTTTCATCTCCAGTCGATCATAATTTACCAGAATTCGATATTGATTTAAAGTTCAATGAATCTATAATTATATTATCTGTTTTATACCAATTGCATGGAAGAGGGTCTTTAGATTTTTCAGAAATGAACTCCTTTTATAGCCAAACAGAATTTGAAGAGTTTGTAAACACAAAAACATTCAAAGATTTTATAATGTACTTTGTATTTAATGTATTTAATAAACCTATAGATATTTTTGAAACACCAGCATTAAAAAAAGTATTTGATACAATTATTAAATCATCTTCGAAATTTAAATTATTAGAACTTTCCCTAGCATTAATATATACAACTAAAAATGAAGCCACTGTTAAAAAAGTTGAAAATAGCGTTTTAAAAGTATTACTAAAGAAAATGGAGATTAGAGATGTTGTCTCATATTTTCAGATAAGAATGAATAAATATTTTAAAATTCAGGATGGGGAATTTTTCTTATTTGCTGCTATGAATCAGAGTGATGAATCTGCATTTAAACAACTTAATAAATCTGAAAGAGAAATATTGTTTAATGATATGGTAAATGAATCTAATTCAAGAGCTGTAGAGCTACGAAAATCTTTAATAGGTGAATTGCCAATGGATTTAAATGATCGTCCAACAAGCCTGTCTGTAAAGACCAATGAGAATGGTGGTGGTAGAGAATATAATTCTGAGGCTATTAAATATAATAATAGCGGCACAGAAAAATTAAAATCTCAAAATTATGAGGGTGCAATAGAGGATTTTCAAAAAGCAGTTGATTTAGATCCGTACATATTACCATGCTATATTTCCCTTTCTGGATTAATGATTAATATTAGACAAGACTATAGTAAGACTATTGATTTAACTTCAAAAATAATTGAGCTTGAAGGATTTGAGAAAACAAAAGATGTAAATTATGCTCAAATTTATGATAACAGAGGTTTGGCTAAGTCATACTTAGAAGATGAAGTAGAAGCAATTAAAGACTTTACTAAGGCATTAGAAATAGATGACTCTAGAGGTCTCACCTACACAAACAGAGGTTTTTCTCAAATGCAGGTAGGAGAAAACGAATTAGCTTTAGAGGATTTAAATAGGGCTGTTGATATTGATAATACAATTCCAAATATTTATTTTAATAGAAGTAAGTGTAGGCAGTCTTTGGGTGATTTTAAAGGTTCCTTAGAGGACTGTAATATTGCGATAGAAAAAGATCCTGAAAACTTCAACATACTTCAGCATAAGATGTTTTTAGATACATTATTTGAAAGTGGTTTGGGAGATACGTTAAGTAACTTGAAAGAAGAGTAATATGAAAAAATATTATAAAACACTAGGTTTAAAAGAAGGAGCTTCAAAGATAGAAATTAAGAAAGCTTTTAACAAATTATCCAAGGAGCTTGATCCAAAAAAGAATGATAATCAAGACTTTTTTATTGAAGAAACAAAGAAACTAAAAGAAGCTTACGATAAACTGATGAACAGTTCAATTTTAAGTAGCAAAAGGGTAAAAGAAAGTAAACAAAATGATAATAGTCAGGATAATAATAAAAAAAGTGAAAAAGAAAATACCGATCCTCCAACAAATGAAAAATTAAATTTTATGAAAATTTTTAAAGAAGTATTAGTAGCTAATTTATCGATAGCTATGATTAAAGTAATAGCTCAACTTCTTGCATTTCCTGAAAAAAGCAGAGGAAGATATTTGATTAATTTTGAAGATTTATTTACTGTAGTTGGATATGATGTTCGTTATGAATTTTCTTTTTTAGTTTTTTGTTTTTCAACTTTAATTTATCTTTTTTTAAGATTTATATTACAAATTAAGATAGATGTAATTATTACAAAAACTTTTTATCTTTTTATTGCAACTTTATTTTTTTTCTTAACCTTAAACGCTATTATTTAATATAACTCTTTAAAAATTTATAAAAATGAAAAAATATTATGAAATACTAGGCCTTAAAGAAGGGGCTACAAAACAAGACATTAAGAAAGCTTTTAACAAATTGTCCAAGGAACTTGATCCAAAAAAGAATGATAATCAAGACTTTTTTATTGAAGAAACAAAGAAACTAAAAGAAGCTTACGATAAACTGATGAACAGTTCAATTTTAAGTAGCAAAAGGGTAAAAGAAAGTAAACAAAATGATAATAGTCAGGATAATAATAAAAAAAGTGAAAAAGAAAATACCGATCCTCCAACAAATGAAAAATTAAATTTTATGAAAATTTTTAAAGAAGTATTAGTAGCTAATTTATCGATAGCTATGATTAAAGTAATAGCTCAACTTCTTGCATTTCCTGAAAAAAGCAGAGGAAGATATTTGATTAATTTTGAAGATTTATTTACTGTAGTTGGATATGATGTTCGTTATGAATTTTCTTTTTTAGTTTTTTGTTTTTCAACTTTAATTTATCTTTTTTTAAGATTTATATTACAAATTAAGATAGATGTAATTATTACAAAAACTTTTTATCTTTTTATTGCAACTTTATTTTTTCTCTTAACTTTAAATGCTTTACTAGGACCTGCTACTTCATCAACAATTAAATTCTAAAATAATAAATATGAAAAAATATTATGAAATACTAGGCCTTAAAGAAGGGGCAACAAAACAAGACATTAAGAAAGCTTTTAATAAATTATCTAAGGAGCTAGATCCAAAAAAGAATGATAATCAAGACTTTTTTATTGAAGAAACAAAAAAACTAAAAGAAGCTTACGATAAACTGATGAACAGTTCGATTTTAAGTACAAATAAAGTGCTAGATAAATCAAATAAAAAAAAGGATATAAACTCAAATGAGACAAATAATGTAAAACCTAATTCAAATCCGAAAAAGAAAAGTTTCTTTACAAAAGATTTTGCATTTGGAATATTATTATTTTTCATTGCAACAGGTGTTTGGGGTATTTTTTTACAAAACATGGGATTAATCGCTACAGATGATTTTACACAGGAAGTGAGAGTTGTAAATACAGTTGATGTTGATGGAAGTGTTAGAGTTGATGGAGGATATATTACGACTGAAGTTGATGGAACTGTTGATGTTAATTTGGATCAGTTAGGGGGATACATACCTTGGATTAATGTTGAAAACGGTAATGCAGTATTAGGAATATATAACGAAGTAAATGGATTAACAAGATAAATTTGAAAGATTACTATAAAATTTTAGGATTAAATGATGGAGCTTCAATGCAAGAAATTGAAGCAGCCTACTCACGTCTTTCAGAGGAACTTGACCCAGCAAACAATGATAATTTAGAGTTTTTTGTAGAAGAATATGCTTTAGTTCAAGAAGCATATAAAGAACTTACTGGAAATCAACCAAAAGAAGAAAAAAGCGATCAATCAAATGATCTCTTTAAAGAAGATGACACTATAGTAACCATAATGAAGAGATTTAGGTCATCAACTAAAAATGAAAAATTTAAAATCTTAACTTTTTTAGAAGATCATAAAACCGATTCCAGGTTTAATCAAGCCCTTAATATGATTTTTAAAAATGAAAAAATTAAATCTGTTGATGGTTTTAAGTCAAAAAATAGTATTAATGATACTAACACCAAAAGACCTAATACGAACAAAAACAATAAGCCTAAGTCCAAAAGTAGTTTTATAAAGAAGAGGTACGTTGTAGTACTTTTATTGCTTTTGATTGCAGTGGTACCATACTTAATATTTCAAAACAAAGTAAATGACTTTGAATTAAACGTTCCAAATATTGAAGCTAATGAAATGTCCAAAATGGATATAAATAAGATTTTTTGGACTGAAAAGTTTAAAAAAGATTACCCAAGACTTAAATCATATTTTAAAAATTCAGAAACAAATGAGAACGGAAAACTTGATTTTGTTGATGCTATTGTAAATAAAGACACTTTAATCAATTTTTTATTTTTTTCGAAAGAAATAAGGTTTAAAGGTTTTGATAAAAACTATTTCAAATGTGCTTATAACCATGAAATTAATCGTTACAAAAATAAATACAATAAAGAATATCTGTCCTGGTTTAATAAAACAAGAAAGAAATTTGGATTAGGTTCTAAAACAATGAATAATTTGATAAATATTATTAAACAAAGTTCTTCAAATAATTCAGATTTTCCTTTTTTAAATTCAACAAGTAAAACAGATATTGAATGCAAAAAATGTATTTCTAATTATATTTCAACATCAGAACTAGATTTGTTTTCGATAAAAGATTTTGATGGTTTTGTAAGAGAATATTTTAAAAATAAAAGAACAATAGATAAAAACAATAAAGAAGTTCTTAAAAATTATAATTCTAAATTCAATTCGCTTAGTCGTAACATGACTAGATCTTTAGTTGATGATCTAGATAATAAATTAAAAAACAAACCCGTTCTTTCTGAGAATAAAGTTAGTTTTACTTTTTCTAGTGGTAAAAATTTAGGATCAATAACTTATTCTTTTGTAAACAAAAAATTCAATGAAGAAAGATTAGAAAAAATAAGTGATGATGTTTTTAATAACTTTTATAAAACAAATTCTTTAAGAACAGGAAGTACTCCATATTCATACTGTTATGGAAAAAATCCATATTGCTCTCCACCTTATGGCTATTCTGAGTGCTCCTATATAGATGTGAGAGCTTCAAGTTCCTCCGATGTAATTGTTATCATCAAGAAAAATAATATTGTTTATTCTCATGCTTATATTAAAGCTGGAGGATATCACAAGTTTAAATTGGGGAATGGAAGATTTCAAACGTTTTTCTATTACGGCAATGGTTGGAATCCAAATAAGTTCATGAAAAACGCAAGTTGCGGAAAAATTAGAGGAGGTTTTGTTAGTGATGAATCACTTGATAAATCAGATGTTATAAGTCTTAGAAACAGTTCAATGTCTTATACTTTGTACAGTGTTTCAAATGGTAACTTTAAACCTAAATCTAGTAATAAAAATGAAGCATTTTGATTAATCTCCGTATATTAATGTAAAAACAAACTCTATGCGATGGAAGAACTTAACACATGGAGCAAAAAAATGGTCTAATTATTAAAAG
>ERZ807291.7050-NODE-7050-length-13265-cov-6.222180_pt1 | contig 13265 bp, 12 predicted proteins | sample MGYA00521257_ERZ807291 | MGnify/ENA primary metagenome ERZ807291 (study PRJEB31413, sample SAMN03169783) | marine metagenome | biome: Marine; feature: Water; material: Subsurface seawater | place: North Sea | collected 2011-04-28 | depth 1 m m ...
GAGAAGAATCTATGTAAAAATCGGAAAGACTATGGGATCGATAGACCTTATCCGAACCTATTGTCATCGCTACCCCCAAAGTCACCCAACCATCCGGGTCAGCGACTTGCGGATACCGAATATCACCTGAAACGGGTTTAAACAATTTACTATCCATAAGAGAATCCGCACAAACGGAAACTCCTCCATCGCAAATATCGTACTCTAGTCGTATGCCATACTCCTTCTTAAAGCCAGTACAGAGTTTCTTTTGTGACCATTTAAATGAACTGTAATCAATAGCTACAGAAGTATAGACTCCCTCACTTGCTGATTTACACCCAGAAACAATATCTTCTACTTCTAGAAAAATAGTATAACATCCTGTATCAGAGTATAGGTGCCTTGAATTAGGGTTTGTATCCAAATTACAGTTACTCCTCCATCCAGTGCAATTGGATGCGTCCGAATCATCAAAATCCCACGAATACTTTAGTATGGCATCAGGATGTTTGATAGTTTTACCTATCGTATAAACAGTATCCATGGACAAACACTGCTTAGCATTTAACACTACCACCTCTGACGATACTCCTTCCGAGCGTATTTGATGAAATTCTGAGACCTGCACACATGCACCTACGGTCAGGCTTAGTCTGACTAAAAAATCTCCTGGATATGGTGGAATTACATTTTGCACCAGTCCTGAACCAGCAGTCGCTACAAAATTAGAGTCTAAGGTATATAGAATCCATTGATAGTTCGCTCCATTTATAAGTGCATTACTAAACCTAAAAGGCTCTGGAAAACACTTGATAGAATCTAGTGGAGGCACTACACTCGTTTGAAACTGAAAAATATTGATTGGAAAAACACGTGAATAGGTTGCCTCGCAGCCATTTTTTAATTTCACCGTTAGTGTAGCCCTAAACGTACCGCTAGTGGTATATTGATGACACTCTCCACTCCAGTTTGTGGTATTGGTAGTGCCGTCTCCGTAATCCCATTCGAAACTGGCTATATCGCTTAACTGTGAGGTAGAATCATTGGTAAAACAGACCTCTTGATAATCACACGTTGCTTTTTCTGTTTTATGGCTGTAAGACACTTCATAGTCCTTCAGTACATTGATATTCTGCTGCCACTTATCTTCACAGCCTTTGTCATTTACTACCTCTACTATTATAGTATACGGGTTATTGACTATAGAAGGGTACGAACCATAACACACGCTCGGATTAGAACCAGGTGATAAACTACTGTTCACACTCCCATCACCCCACAGGACTGTACGCTTAGCGTACCCCGAGGTAGTACTCCCCATAGTACTCTTATCCGTAAGACAAATATCTTGAGTTAAGAAGCAGTAGTTTGACCCATCTAAAGTAAAATCTGCTGTAGGTAAGTCATGTACCGTAATAGTTTTAGTCGCAGACTGAGTAGTGCCACCGAAATTTACCGTCAAGGTTACGGTTACCGTACCTGCAGTACTGTAGGTATGAGAGGTGACACGCTGTGTAGAGCTCGAATTGTCTCCAAATGCCCAGTTGTAGCCAGATGCAGTACCCGTGATAACAGGCTCAAATGTAATGACATCGTTTAGACAAACTTCCGAACGAGATTGTATACTTACAGTTTGACCATAACTATTTAGGCTAAGTCCTATAACAAGGATACAATAAAGAGTCAATCTGCAAATCATACGTCTTCTAGATGTGCAAGCTAACGAAATGGTTGTTTAGTTTTGTAAACTGAGTATCACTTTTTACAAAAACTTAAAGTTTCTGCCCAAGTATTTTGCGGTGTGACCAAGCTCTTCTTCTATTCTAAGCAATTGATTGTATTTCGCCATTCTATCACTTCTGCTTGCAGATCCTGTTTTTATTAATCCACTGTTCATAGCCACTGCTAGATCAGCTATGGTGCTATCCTCAGTCTCACCACTTCTGTGTGAAATAATATTGGTATAGCTATTTTGAGTAGCTAAATTGATAGCATCTATCGTCTCAGTAAGAGTTCCTATTTGATTCACTTTTACCAAAATAGAGTTAGCTATACCTTCATCTATACCACGTTGTAATCTTTTTACATTGGTTACGAATAAATCATCTCCTACCAACTGTACTTTGTCTCCTATCTTTTCTGTGAGAGACTTCCACCCCGCCCAGTCATCTTCATCTAATCCGTCTTCTATACTTAAAATAGGATACTTTGCACTCCAGTCTGCCCAGTATTGTGCCATTTCTTCGCTAGTCAGTTTTCTTCCATCTGATTTACTAAAGGTATATAATCCTGTTTTCTTATCGTAAAACTCTGAGGTAGCTGCATCCATTGCTATATGAATATCTTCTCCAGGTTTGAAACCCGCAGCTTCTATCGCTTCTAATACTGTTTCTATAGCTTCTTCATTGGATTTGATGTTTGGTGCAAATCCGCCTTCGTCTCCTACGTTAGTACTGTATCCTTTTTTAGATAGTACTTTTTTCAAGTGATGAAAAGTTTCGACACCCATTTTTAAGGCTTCAGAGAATGTGTCTGCACCTGTAGGCATAATCATAAACTCTTGAAAATCTATAGAATTATCCGCGTGACTTCCTCCGTTGATGATGTTCATCATCGGGATAGGAAGCACATTGGCATTTACACCTCCGAGGTACCTGTATAACGGCTGTCCACTTTCTTCTGCTGCTGCATGCGCACAGGCTAAACTTACTGCTAGCATCGCATTGGCTCCGAGGTAACTTTTATTCTCCGTGCCATCCATAAGTATCATCTTCTGATCTATATGTACCTGCTCAAACACATCTTCACCTACTATTTCATCATAGATCTCAGTGTTTACGTTACCTACTGCCTTCATAACACTCTTACCCATATAGTTAGACTTATCTCCATCTCTTAACTCTACGGCTTCATGTACTCCTGTACTCGCACCACTAGGTACTGCAGCTCTTCCAAATGCACCACCTTCTGTGTATACATCTACCTCAATGGTCGGATTACCTCTACTGTCTAAGATTTGTCTTGCGTGTATGTGTGATATTTCGCTCATGTGTTTTTTTTGATTTGAGTTCTAATTTTTGGTGTAATGGGCCCAGGATGGCTGCTACATGCTAAACCGTCTTGTCGACCACGAAAATTTAAGTAAGCTACAATGCTAATCTATTTTTGCAAGTTGTGCAATTAAAGATGATGTTAAAAAGATAGAAAAAAAATGAGTGTATAAATACTCAGCATAGAACAGTTCTCGGTACTTTTTTCCTAAAGTCAAAACACTCGAACTGACAAGCTGCCTTCAAGGCATTCTTTAATTCATCATGCTTACAAAATCATCAAACAAGTAGCGGCTATCGTGCGGCCCTGGGCTTGCTTCTGGATGATACTGCACTGCGAATGCAGGCTTCCCTTTCACTCGAATACCTTCTACAGTATTATCATTTAGATTAATATGTGTAATCTCAGCATTTCCGTTATTACTCTCAGGGTCTATCGCAAAACCATGGTTCTGTGAGGTCATTTCACTTTTACCAGTAAGTAGATTCTGTACTGGATGGTTCTGACCTCGGTGTCCTTTTTGAAGTTTGAAGGTTTTCATCCCTACAGCCTGAGCCAGTATCTGGCTACCTAGACAGATACCAAAAATCTTATCATTGGCCTCTAGGATTTCTTGTAAGGTCTTTACAGCATATGGCATTGCCGCAGGATCACCGGGACCATTACTGATCATAAATCCATCTGGATTCCAAGCTTTCATATCTGCATAGCTTGTATCTCCGGGAAATACTTTCACGTGACAACCTCTTTCTGTCAGACATTCAATAATATTTTTCTTAGAACCCAAATCCAGTAACGCTACTTTCTTTGATCCTCCTTCATTTACCTCATACGTTTCAGTACTCCAAACTTTAGAACTAAGCTCTAACCCTTCCATACTTGGAACCTTGTTTAGCATTCGCTTCAACTCTTCTACATCCAGTATTTCTGAACTGATGATGGCATTCATAGCTCCAGCGTCACGAATGTGCTTTACTATCTGACGAGTATCCACATCGCTAATACCTGTAAATCCATGTTCTATAAAATAATCATTCAGACTACTATCTGCCATGGTACGGCTGTGCATAGGTGAGTAGTTTTTACAAACTAATCCAGATATTTTAATGGAATCTGACTCTGCATCCTTGCTCGCAGCACCGTAGTTCCCTATGTGATCCATAGTCATCACTACTATCTGTCCGAAGTAAGACGGATCGGTAAACACCTCTTGATAACCGGTCATCCCAGTGTTGAAGGCAATTTCACCTGTTGTAGTTCCGATTTTGCCGATGGCATTTCCTTCGAAAACAGTTCCGTCTTGAAGTACTAAATATGCTTTTTGAGATTTGATTACTGACACGTTCTTGTAGGTTTGGGCAAATGTAGTTTAGATGCTTCTGAATAGCTATCCCTTGAAGGTAAATAGTTATCAAAAGTTAATCAACGAAACTCCGACAATAGATAACAAGCAGCTTTTAACTAGAATAAAGGCTGCAGCTTTAAACAGGACTTGTACCCTTTTGTGATTTTTACAAAAAAAATACTTACAAGAGCTACTATAGCCACTATTTGCTGATTAGCTCGATGTTTATAGTGCTATTAATTTTTATTAAATTATTAGACTCCTTGGCTTTCTGCATCAGTTCTATTATACGCTCCCTTTCTGCTCTCAGCTCTTTTACACGCTGTTCACTTTTGCTTGTATCTACACCAAAACGCTCGATGTTACTTAGTAGTAAAGATGAATGAAACTTAATCTTGTCGCCCAAGACGGCAAGAAGAATCTCCGATGCATCCTTTGTATTAAAGGTGCCATCTATAAATCTAATTTGCTCTACAGACTTAAGCTTGTTTACTAGTTCAGAGAAGGTGTCTTTCGAATGTTTCATGGTGTTTATTTTTATGTTACTACAAACAAACGAGCAACGAATGGATTTTTATTATATATATATCTTATGTTTGACATAATTAATAATTATGGATTATACATTTCAGCAACTCCGAATATTTAGTACCATATCTGAAACTCGAAGCATTACAAAAGCAGCCGAAGTTCTTCATATCTCACAACCAGCAGTAAGTGTTCAGCTTAAGAAATTTCAGGATTTTTTTGACAATCCACTCTACGAAGTAATCGGAAGAAAGCTACATCTCACAGATTTTGGACTTGAGATAGCCGCCGTATGCCGCACTACTATGCAGGAAGCTCAGCAATTAAAAAACAAATCCAAAGAGCACAAAGGTGAGCTGTGGGGTACACTGAAGATATCGGTAGTCTCTACTGCAAAATATGTAATGCCATACTTACTCTCTGACTTTCTCAGAATTCATCCAGGTGTAGATCTTAAAATGGATGTAACGAATAAACAATCCGTACTCGAAAGCTTAGAAAAAAATGAGATAGACTTTGCCATGGTCTCTACCCTACCTGACAATATCCGCATACACAACATACAACTCATTCCCAATAAGCTACACCTTATAGGAAGTAAGTCTGCGCCTGTAATAACCGAGCTTAACAATGAACTGGGCAGTAGCCACACCTTTATTTTCAGGGAAAAGGGGTCTGCCACTCGACAAATAATGGAGAACGTACTCAAAGACAAGAAAGTCAACATTTCTAAACAACTCCAGCTCACCTCCAATGAAGCCGTAAAACAAGCAGTCATTGCTGGATTAGGTTATAGCATCATGCCACTCATAGGACTCCGAAACGCTTTGCAAAACGGGGATGTACAAATTATGCCTGTAGAGGGACTTCCCGTTACTACAAACTGGCACCTTATTTGGCTCAAAGACAAAAAACTGGGCACAGCACAAACTGCATTTCTAAATTATCTCAAAGCAGAAAAAGACACCATTCTTCGCGATAGGTTTGAGTGGTTTGAGCAGTTTAACACCAACTAAGCTATGGGTTATTCTCCCAACCAAGCCTTCCTGAGCTCATTCTCTGTTTCTGATTTTTTTAGCTCAAAGGTCACCTGAGTGCTTTTAGCATACGTAAGCGTAGTGGTAAATAGCTTACCATCTCTTGAATAGGTTATTTCCACACCGTCATTCACGCCATACTTACTGTCATGATTTTCTAGCTTGTCATCCACTCTCCATCCGTTGATTGCGATTATCTCATCATTTACACTTAAGCCTGCATTTACTGCAGGGCTTTTGCTATAGATATTCGTTATCGTAGTCTTGCCATTGCTATGACTGCTGACCACACCACTCCAAGGGGTAGTTTTATCTGCATTTTTATCCGTAATGCTAATGCCATACTGACTAAAGATAGTCTCATAATCCAATGGCTTAGTACTAAAGATAACATCCTCAAAAAATGGCTTCATATTCTTCCCTGCTAACTCAGTGCATACCGCTATAAACTCTTCATGGGTAAATCCTCTCCCCTTCTTTTTATAAAAATCAGTGTATAGAGTAGTCATCACATCGTCCAACGATTTTTTACCATTGGCACGTATTTCTAAATCAAGCATAGCTGCAGCTATCATCCCTTTATTGTAGTAACTCACCGTGGTATTCATACTCTCCTCTGTGGGGAGATACGCTTTTACCCAAGCCAGCATACTGCTATGTGCCAAACTCATAATGTCTTTCCCAGGGCTATTTTCCAGCCTATTGATCTGGCTAGCGAGTATACCAAGATACTCCTCATCATCATACAGGCCAATGCGATGCAGTGTCTTGTCATCATAGTAGCTGGTGATTCCCTCTGCTATCCAAAGCATATCGGTATACACTTCCTTGTCGTAGTCGAAAGGTCCGAGCTGTATAGGGCGCACACGCTTTACATTCCACAGGTGAAAATACTCATGAGCTATCAGTCCTAGGAAGTTTCTATACCTGCCTTTACTGGTATATCCCCAGCGGTACATCATACTGGTCTGGCTATTGAGATGCTCTAGACCTCCGCCACCATTTCCTACATTGTATACAAAATGCGTATATCGGTCGCTTGGATGGTCACCCATCATCGCTATTTGGCTATCGCTTATTTTTTTAAAATCCTCTCGTATCGTCTCTAGGTCATAATTTCCCTCTCCTATCATCACTACAGTATGGGGCACTTTGCCACTGACGTAACTGGTCTTATCAAAGTTGCCTAAAGCGATAGGCGAGTCTGCAAGCAAATCATAGTTATCGCAGGTAAATACGTAGCCCGCTGCTTTGGTCTGCGGCAGTGCTACTTCTACATTGTTCCATCCAGCATACGGCACTATACTTAGTGTTATTTGCTCTTTTTCGTATCCTTCTAGGTAGCCAAAAGCAGATACTCCGTGTAGGAATGCGTAATTTTCATCTGCATAGCTTTGGCGAACGCTGACCGTAAAGGAATATACGTCATAGCTAAGTTTCACCTCGGAAGCTCCGCTGGTCGCAATACGCCAAGTGTTTTTGTTGATACGCTTCACCTCTTTATCTCCTGCCGTTACATTTTCGAAGGCATTACTAAACTCACGCACCTTATAGGATCCTGGTGTCCATACAGGTACTTTAAAGTCTACAAAATCTTTACCTGTAGCATCAAAGGTTAGGTCTACAGTTACGTAATGAGACTTTACTTTATCAAAACTTACGGTATAATCTAGGGCCATAGTACTTATAGAAATGCTAATTAAAAATGCGATGACAATGAATTTTTTATGCATAGGGGCAATGTTAGGGAAATTTACGAAAATGAAAACTCCGGAATTATCGCTGTCGGACTATACGAACCTCATCGTCGGAGAATTCCATCCAAGTTAAGGCATGAATGTAGTGAAATGTTTTGCCTTTGCTCTTCACCGCACTATGCGTGTGGTACTTGTACCTAAACTTTTTATCTTCTAATAACCTGAGATATATCTTGTCCGTCTTTGCTGGCCGGTCAGAACTGCGGGCTAAGCGCTGGAGTGAATGATTAAGTTACTACAAAATCAGCAAGAGTGCTTGCATCGATTGCGGCAATTTTGTTAAACTTAAGCAAAGAGCGTGGAAGCATAGTTCTGACTAGCTTTTTCGTTAACTTTTTGCAGCAATGGAAAAAAGTTAAAGAAAGAAAAATAAACCTAAATTTACATGCCAAAGTCAAGACTAGCAACCCTAGCACTAGCAGCTACCGTAGCAATCACCACCTGTAACGCTACACCAAAAGAAAAAGAAACACCCGAATAAAAAATTCAACGCATTTGCACCCAAAAATAGATCTGGATCACTTGAACGAATATCTGGATGCAAGGAAACTTATTTGCCAAGGAGTACCCGCTGGTGGCTCTATCGGAACAATGGACCTGCTGGATAGATTTCGACAGCTCACATCTAGCAGAAGTACTATTATTCAGAGTTCCAAAACACATCCAGGTCTGTGCCATGATCCACAACAAGAACTTGATGACATATTTGAAAAGTATGTGCTATAATCTCCGTCTAAGCAACGGACTATTCAGCGTATATTGCGAGCCGATATAGAAGCACCAATCTACCATGGAAGAAAATAGAGAAAAACCAACACCAGAAGCGAAAGCACTTTCGCTTTTTTTGATGGCGTATAAGTCCACTAACCAGACCTACAAGGACAAAGCGAGACACATAAAAAATCGTTTGGACCTAGTGGTAGCAGGAAAACTAGATAAGGATACCTATCAGAATGAAATAAAAGATGCTTTGACATCCTATGGTGGCTATACTGAAGTGATAGAGAAAACCGTGAAGTTTTATATCGATAAATTTGGTGAGTACAAATCACAAGGTGACGACAAGTACAGCATAGATGCCCAGGCTATTGCAGAGAAATTGATGAATAAAGAAGAATAGCCGCTGCCGTTGCCAACTATACTAACTCATTCGCGGATGAGATACCGCACCCAAAAGAATCCTAAGTATCTAAAGCAGATATTGCTTCTAAGACACCTAACGCTGCTCTTTCACCAGAGATCATAGCCGCATTTAATGAACCATTTAGTTGTGTGTCACCCGCTAGAAATATGGTAGACGTCAACCGTGTCTCCGAAGGCAGCATCTCATACTTTACATTTCCTAATTTGGGCAATGCCATAGGTATGGTGTACTGCTTTACAAACTCACATGACCCAATACCACAATAGGTTAACAAGTCCTGCTTTACCGTTTCGATGAGCATCTCATCAGATAGGTTTTGACGGTCTATTACCGTAACCGAAAGCAATTCTTTGCGCGGTTGTGAAGTGGTTTCAATACAAGTAGGGTAGAAAATGTTATTGATGAGTGCTGTTTCTGCACCAATCAATCCGATAAGTTTACCCTTGATTACGCGCTCATCTGTTTCAAAATATAAGGTATGACAAGACTTCCATTCGGTCGCTTGACTTCTTAAGTTAGGAACCAAACTACTCGCTTCTGTAGCCACTATGGTAAAATCGCTTGCTAAGTGCGTACCGTCTGCTAAAGTAATTTCCCCTTCTTTAATAGACGCTACTTTAGTATCATACTTGAATATCGTTTTGTTAAGATTTTGAAGCAATTGTCTAGGTATAGCTTCTATTCCAGCTTTTGGTATGGCTGCATCTCCCTCCCCAAACATTTTATAAATAAACTCAAACATTCTGCTGGATGTTTCCAACTCTGTCTCTAGAAAAATGCCACTAAAAAAAGGCATAAAAAAGTCAGCAATCATACCTCTGGAAAAACCATACTCCTTCAAATAAGAAAGCGTAGATTGTTCGTCCTCCGAAAAGATAGCCGCTAAGCTTTTTTTCTTTAAGTAATTATTCAACTTCAGTATTCTCAGCTTATCTGAAATACTTCCTATTCCAGAAAATATCGTGGGAAAAAGCAAAGGTACATCACGCAGTGGGTCACCAATTACTTTTTGCTGTTGATCCTTAAAAATAGAAGCTCCAGGAAGGAATTTCTGTAACTCCAAGGATTCAAAATCAAGATACTTTTGAGCAGCCGGGTACGCCGTTAGTAATACTTGAAAGCCATGGTCCAACTGAAACGTATTTAAGTTATCTGTTTTTATTCTCCCTCCGACGCGGTCCGTAGCTTCAATGACAGTAGGACTAAAACCATTATCTTCCAATACTCTGGCGGCGATAAGCCCGCTGATACCGGCTCCAATAATATGTATTTTAACGTCCTTTTTATTCATCTGAAAGTACCGCTTAATCTGAGAGCTCAAGTAGCAAAAATCACAGTGCAATAATAATTCATAGAATAATTATTGACCACTATTTCAAAACTTTAGCGCCCACTTCCGCCTCACGGCAAAATAGCGGATTAGAAATACTACGACCATAGAAACCACCATACTGAGTTCTAAGGGCAATCGTAAGCCATCTAAAACAAGGAATACCAATGCTCCAGCAACACAAGCACTTGCATAAATTTCCGTTCTGAAAATAAGCGGTACTATATTACTCAGCACGTCACGTATGACCCCGCCAAATACAGCAGAAACTACACCCATGATTACGGCAATCAGTGGACTAAGACCAAGTTCCAATGTCTTTTGCAAACCCAATATGGTGAATAGCCCTAGACCGATGGTATCAAAAATAAACATCCCTTTTCGGAGCTTTAAAATAGATTTTTTGAACAAATAAGAGCAGAGGACTGCCGCTACTATTGCATATAGCGATAAGGCGTCCTGCATCCACCACACCGGTGTCTCACCTATGAGTATATCTCTAAGTGTGCCTCCTCCTAGAGCTGTTATAAATCCAATGATAATTGCTCCCACCACATCAAAATCACTATCTATGGCTGTAAGTGTGCCGCTGATAGCAAATACAAAAACTCCAGCTAAATTCAAGATATATATCCAATCCATTGGCGTCAAAGGTGCTACAATTTTTACAAATTTTGGCAATGCCGTGCACCCCAATAACCGCTATGCATAACTTCTGATTATACTAATCATAAAAAGTATAAATGAAAATATATTACTCTTACTATTCACATTTGCATCAACGAAATAACTCAAAGAGAATGACCAAGATTACAGTAGCAAAAGGAGACGGTGTTGGACCGGAAATTATGGACGCAACGCTAAGCATTTTGCAAGCTGCTGGAGCGCAATTAGATATAGACGAGATAGAAATAGGTGAAAAAGTGTATTTATCTGGTAATACTACCGGAATCTCTCCCGACGCCTGGGATAAAATCAGAACCAATAAAATATTTCTAAAAGCACCTATCACCACACCACAAGGAGGAGGATACAAGAGTTTAAATGTAAGTACGCGTAAGTTTTTAGGACTCTACGCTAACGTACGTCCTTGCAAAAGTTACCATCCTTTTGTAAAAACCAAACACCCCGTAGTAGATATGGTCATCGTACGGGAAAACGAAGAAGACCTATACGCTGGCATCGAACATCAGCAAACAGACGAGGTAGTGCAGTGCCTAAAGCTCATCAGCAGACCCGGTTGTGAAAAAATAATCCGATACGCATTTGAGTATGCGAAGCAGTACAATCGCAAGAAAGTAACTTGTTTTACAAAAGACAATATTATGAAACAAACCGATGGCTTGTTTCACCAAGTATTTGAGGAGATAGCAGCGGAGTACCCTGAGATAGAAAACGAACATTGGATTGTAGACATAGGTGCAGCTAAGGTAGCAGACACTCCAGAACATTTTGAAGTAGTAGTAATGCCTAATCTATACGGTGATGTCATTTCAGACATAGCCGCACAAATTACTGGCTCTGTAGGTTTAGCGGGCTCGAGTAACATCGGTGAGGAATGCGCAATGTTCGAGGCCATACACGGCAGTGCTCCAGACATAGCAGGAAAGAATATCGCCAATCCTTCTGCGCTCATGCACGGGTCACTCATGATGCTAAATCATATCGGTCAATCCCTAGTAGCGGAAAAAATACACAACGCTTGGCTCACTACCATCGAGCAAGGAATACACACTGCAGACATATATGACGAGAAAACCAGTAAACAAAAAGTAGGTACCCAAGAGTTTGCTGCTGCTGTGATAGCTAACTTAAGTAACAAACCTTCTTCCTTTGAACCTATCCAATACGGAAACAGAGCGGCACTGAAACTGCCAACATACCAGAAGAAAGCTCCTTCTCTAAAAGAACTACAAGGTGTAGATCTCTTCGCCCATTGGAATGGCACTAATCCGAATGAAATAGCAGAGAAACTTAAAGGGATTGAGACCAAAAATACCGAACTCGTTATGATTACTAACAGAGGGATTAAAGTATGGCCAAATGGATTCAAAGAAACGTTCTGCACGGATCATTGGAGATGTAGATTTCAACCTGCAACTGGAGATACTTTTAGCAAAGAAGAAATCATCCAACTCTTACAGAATGCAGAAAACCAAGGGTTAGATATTGTCAAGACAGAAAACTTGTATGCATTTGATGGCAAAAGAGTATACTCTCTCGGACAAGGACAATAAACTAACAAACTAGTACAGTATGAAAAAAATAAAATCACTAACAGATAGAATCACAAGGCCAGTGTGCTTAACCATAATAGGAATAAATATTATTATGGCATTATACACTACTCAGCCTATTGATGAATCTTTATTCATTACTACCGCTCTCGCTAGTGCCATTTACTTGCTGCACTTCGAAGCAAAATCTATAGATACTGAAGAACTGTTCGGTGAATAACCACTTTTACGCTTGATTAATTACACGTTAGAAGGGAACGGCTGCAGAAGTGCAGCTCTTCTTTTTTTTAATATGGACTGAAACATTTAGCAAAAATCACTATCATTACGCCTACAAAATGAGAGACTTAAAATTTCCAATTCAACTCACCTTTAATATAGGTACCTTAGCCAATGATTTTAAAGCTACAGATTCTGAAGGACACACTGCAGCTTTTGTAAAGCAAAAACTCTTTAAGCTCAAAGAAGACATTAGTATATTCAGTGATGAGACCAAAACAGAATTACTGTATAAAATAAAAGCGGATAGATGGATTGATTTTTCTGCGGCCTACAGCATAACTCATGCAGATGGAACAGAACTGGGCAAGATAGCTCGAAAAGGATGGAGATCCCTGTGGAAAGCAAAATACTTACTCATTGACCAACATCAAAAAGAGCAGTTTATCATAGAAGAAGAAAATGGCTGGGTAAAAGTATGGGATAACCTATTGGGAGAAATTCCTGTCCTAGGTTTATTGACAGGCTACTTCTTCCACCCCTCCTACGCAGTGATGAATTTCAACGGAGAGAAAGTTGCACGACTAAAGAAGCAATCTTCATTTTTTGGTAGAAAATTTGAAATCACAAAACTG
>ERZ807291.7053-NODE-7053-length-13264-cov-4.498221_pt1 | contig 13264 bp, 14 predicted proteins | sample MGYA00521257_ERZ807291 | MGnify/ENA primary metagenome ERZ807291 (study PRJEB31413, sample SAMN03169783) | marine metagenome | biome: Marine; feature: Water; material: Subsurface seawater | place: North Sea | collected 2011-04-28 | depth 1 m m ...
GCAGATGAAATATTTGGTGGTTATACTTGGTATAAGGATTTAAATAAAATAGATTATCCTCCAGAAGCTAGCAATGAAACCTCAATAGGAGACATATCCTTTCACAATAGTCGTATTTCAATTGATGAAAAACTTTCACGATTGAAAAATTATTCATCTCATAAACGAGCATGGGGCTGGCATTACTATGCCTCTGAAAATGATAAAAAAAGTATCTTTTCACAAAACTTACAAAAAAACATTAAATCATCACTAAGATTCTTTGAAAGATACAATCCTTATAAATCTTGGTGTCCAGAAGAGTTTATATACCAGGATAGAGAGTTTTACCTTCCAAATGAAATGCTTAGAAAAGCTGACAGGATGGGTATGGCAAACTCTGTAGAAATTAGGGTTCCATTTGTTTCAAAAGTGCTATTAGAATATACAAAAGATTTATCATATTACGATCTTATTAAAGACGATAGATTAAAATCACTGTTGAAAGATGCCTTTAAAGGAACTATACCTAATCAAATCATTAATAGGCCAAAACATGGATTTAATGTGCCAATTGATTTGTGGTTAAAAAATGACTGGAAAGATTTAATTGATGAATCTTTTGGTAAGGCTTCTTTTTTAAGAAAACATAATATTATTGATAATAATTTAACAATAGAAAGCGTTAATAATATGATGAATGATGATATAAAATTGAATGGACATACAGTTTTTTGCCTAATAGTTTTAAATATTTGGCTGGGGAAAGAGTTTAATGATTGAAATTATAGCTGAGATAGGCCAAAATTTTAATGGTGATGTAAGTTTGGCAAAAGAACTGATTAGGCTTGCAAAAATTAATGGAGCAGACGTTGCTAAATTTCAGGTTTATGATGCAAAATCTCTTTTTTCAAAGAACAATAATGAATGGTATGATTATAATTGTAAAACTGAACTTACAAAAGAACATTTAGAAATTTTAAAGGATGAATGTGACAATGTAGGTGTTGAGTTCATGGCTTCTGTATTTGATGAAGAACGTGTTGAATGGCTCGAATCTCTAGGTATAAAGAGATTTAAAATTGCATCACGAAGTGTACATGATGTATCTTTAACAAATAAAATTTTGTCTACAAATAAACCTATAGTTGTTTCTCTAGGAATGTGGAATAGAGATGAATTTCCGGAAATTAAATCTTCTTCAAAAGTAGATTTTTTATATTGTATTTCTAAATATCCTACTAATTTAGAATGTTTGAATTTTGATAATGTGGACTTTAAGGAAAAATACAGTGGCTTTAGTGACCATACTTTAGGAATAGTTGCACCAATTGTTGCTATGAGTAGAGGTGCTAAAATTATTGAAAAGCATTTTACTTTAGATAAAAATATGTATGGTCCAGATCATAGTTGTAGCATGAATCCTAGTGAATTAAATGAGTTAGTTATATATAAAGAGCGTATTTTACAATGCTTGTAGAACGACCTTTAATAACTATATATCTACCATGTCACAATTATGGAAGATTTTTAAAAAGAGCGATAGAAAGCGTCTTAAGACAAACTTATAATAATTTTGAATTATTAATTTTTGATGATAATTCTCATGATAATACTCCTGAAATTATTAACCTTTTTATGGGTGATGATAGGATAAGAGCCTTTAAAACTGAAGGCTTGGGCCTTATCAAAGTTGCAAATATTGCCATCAATGAAGCTCATGGCAAGTATTTAATTAGACTTGATGCAGACGATATATTTGATGATGATATTCTTCTTGTATTAGTACAAAGGTTGATTAATAAGCCAGAGTTGGCTTTTGTATTCCCTGACTATTACCTTATAGATGAATATGATGAAATCATATCATTAGAAAGAAGGGAGAAAGTTTATGCCAGAAATAACATTCTTGATGTCCCGGCTCATGGTGCTTGTACACTATTCAAATTAGATGTCATTAAAGAAGTTGGAGGATACAACGAGGAATTTAATGCACAAGATGGTTACTATATTTGGAACAAAATTTTATCAAAATACAAATGTGAAAACATAAATTTACCTTTGTTTTATTATAGAAGACACGAGGTTAATCTAACAAATCAGCCTTCAAGAGTTTTAACTGCTAGAAGAGCTATTAAATTTAATGAAATTAAAGATGAAATAGTTAAAAATAGACCCTTCAATATTGTCATTCCCTGCAGAGAAAACTATGATTTTGTAAAAAATCTTTGGAGTTTGGATTTAGGTGAGAAGACGCTTCTTGAACATAGCCTTGATCATTGTATAACTAGTGAATTGTGGGATAATATTATTATAGCTTGTGATAATGATGATGTTTTAAACATTTTAGATAATTATAATGATAAACGAATCAAGTTTTTTAAGCGAAGTAAAAGTGACACTCTAAGAAATATTGATATTACACATACTTTAGAAATGATATCAAAAATTTATGATAATGATTTTAAGGGGATTACAGTTATTTCTTATGTACAGTCACCTTTTGTAACAAACGAAACACTTGAAGAAGCTGTTTATACTACTTTGTTACTAGATTCAGATTCTGCCTTTACTGTAGAAGAAATTAAAGGTGAAGTTTATCGTAGAGGCGCATATGGATTAGTTCCTATTAACTCTCCTCATTTTATTACAAGTGATTTTGAAGTGCTATTTAGGGATGCAAATAGTGCGTTTGCTAGTAAAACCTCAAATTTTTTAAATGGTTCTTTATATGGTAGTAAAATTGCCAATTATTACACCATTGAAGAGGAAAATATTTTTATAGATAGCGAAAAGAATTATAAAATTGCAAAAAGCTTTGTTTAATTACTAGCTCTGCTTCGATTTTTATGTTTAGTTCTGTTCTTTAATCTCTAATTGAACTTAAAAAAAATCATTCATCATAAAAAAGTATATTGATTTGACCCATGTATAGAATATATTTAATAAAATTTATTTCATCGATGTCTAAAATACAATGACCTGCACATTTGACATATTTAAAGGTAAAGTTGTTATTATCACTGGTCATACTGGTTTTAAGGGGAGTTGGCTTTCTATATGGTTAGCTCATCTAGGCGCCAAAGTGATTGGTGTATCGCATCATGAGATTAGGGAACCATCAAATTTTTCAGTTTCAGCCATCTCAACTGTTACCATAGATAACTGGCTTGACATTAGAGATACTCGTGAAATAAAAAAACTTTTTGAAACGGTTCAGCCTGATTTTGTATTTCATCTTGCAGCTCAAGCTTTAGTTAGACCATCTTACGAGAATCCAATTGAAACAATGACAACCAATGCTATTGGCACGGCTAATGTTCTTGACGCTTTAAAATCTTTGAATAAAAAAGTGGTTGCAGTGATGATTACAAGTGACAAAGCCTATGATAATGTTGAATGGGTTTGGGGTTATCGAGAGACTGACCGTTTGGGTGGTAAAGATCCGTATAGCGCATCAAAAGGAATGGCTGAACTGGTCATTCGTAGTTATGTAGAATCTTTTTTTAAACATCCAAACTCAAATATTAGAGTTGGTATTACTAGGGCTGGCAATGTAATTGGCGGTGGTGATTGGGCGATTGACCGCATAGTTCCAGATTGTATGGAAGCATGGTCCTCTGGAAAAGCTGTAGATATACGTAGCCCTAACGCGACAAGACCATGGCAACATGTTTTAGAACCATTAAGTGGTTATCTTGTTTTAGCAGCTGATTTAGCGCATAGAGGCAAAAATCATGGTGAGGCTTATAACTTTGGCCCATCTACTGATCAAAACTATCCTGTAAGCAAATTGATTAATCAGATGTCAAAATATTGGGATTTAATCAAATGGAATGATATCTCTGACAATAAAGACCATGTTCATGAGGCTGGTTTATTAAAGCTTAACTGCGATAAGTCATTGTTTGATTTACAGTGGCGTTCTGCTCTCCAGTTTGAAGAAACAGTCCAAATGACGGTTGAGTGGTATAAAACCTATTATCAAAATCAAGAGCAATCAATGTATGACTTTACAATTAATCAGATTGAGTTATATACAAATACCGCTAGGATAAAAGGCGTTAGTTGGGCTATTAATGATTAAAGATGTACTTGTTACAAAACTAGCTATAATTGATACCGTTGGTGGTAATGTAATGCACGCGATAAAGGTGTCTAGTGTTGGATATAAGAGTTTTGGTGAGGCGTATTTTTCTCAAGTTGATAAAGGCGCTATAAAAGCATGGAAACGCCATAAGAAAATGACACTTAATTTGGTAGTTCCAGTAGGAAAAATAAAGTTTGTGTTGTTTGATGATAGAAAGATATCAAATACTCAATTTCAAGAAGTTGTTATCTCAAAGAGTGAATATTATAGATTAACTGTACCACCTATGATTTGGATAGGTTTTCAAGGCTTATTAGATGGGAGCTCTATGCTACTTAATATTGCAAATATAGAACATGATCCAAATGAAGTAGATAGAAAAGAAATTGATAAGATAAATTATGATTGGAATGTAGGTACATGAAAGTAGTAATTCTAGCTGGTGGGTTTGGTACTCGTTTGAGTGAAGAAACTGACATTAAGCCTAAGCCAATGGTTGAAATAGGTGGAAAACCGATACTATGGCACATTATGAAATTATATTCTTACCATGGATTTAATGACTTTATTATCTTATTAGGTTATAAAGGGTACGTTATTAAGGAATTTTTCTCTAATTATTTTTTACACCAAAGTGATGTGACTATTGATCTAGCTATAAATAGTATAGAAGTTCATGAAAAGGTAAGCGAATCATGGAAGGTAACTTTGTTAGAAACAGGCTTAAGCACATTTACTGGCGGGCGAATTAAGAAAGCTAAAAACTATATAGGTGATGAAGATTTTCTATTAACTTATGGTGATGGATTGTCTGATGTAGATATAGCTAAAACAGTCAGATTTCACAAAAGACACGGAAAAAAAATTACCATGACTGCTGTTCAGCCCGAAGGACGGTATGGTGCACTAGATATCAGAGATGATAGCTCTGTTTTATCATTTAAAGAGAAACCAAAAGGTGATGGCGCTTGGATTAATGGCGGTTTTTTTGTGTGCAAACCAGATGTACTAAATTATATTGCCGGTGATTCAACTATATTTGAGCAAGAGCCAATGAATAATTTAGCTTTAGAAGGGCAGTTAATGTCATTTAAGCATGATGGATTTTGGAAGTCTATGGATACACTAAGAGATAAGACCGATCTCTGTGAATTGTGGGCTAAAGGAAAAGCTCCATGGAAAAGTTTCCGTAGTTAAATGATTTTAATTACAGGTGGTTCTGGATATTTGGGGGGAAGAATTGTCTCTAATTTGAAGTCTTTAGGTCATCAAGTTAGAATTGGAAAAAGTGTAGAAAGTGATTCAAATGGCTTTCCCATTGATCTAACGAACGATTATTCTATAGATGAAGCTTGTGACGGTATATCATCGATTATTCATTTAGCTGGCATGAATACACAATCTTGCGATAATGATCCTGAAAGGGCACTATTAATCAATGGCTTGGGAACTTTAAAGCTATTAAAGGCAGCAAAGAGAAACAGAGTGACCAAGTTTTTATATTTCTCGACAGCACATATTTACGGTTCCCCCCTGATTGGAGAAATTAATGAAAATAAATTGCCAAAACCTCTACATCCATATTCTATATCACACAAAGTTGCAGAAGATTATGTAATGGGTGAAGGACAAAAAGAGGGCCTTTCTGCAACTGTTTTTCGCTTGACTAATGCTGTAGGCTCTCCCGTTAATCCTAAAGCAAATTGTTGGATGCTTGTAGCTAATGATTTTTGTCGCCAGGTGATAACAAATAGAAGTATAAAAGTATATGCAAACAAGTTTTTGCAAAGAGACTTTATCCCAATCTCTAGTATATGCTCTGTTGTTAGCTCATCCTTGGATTCTAATGTTCTAGATGGTGAGATTGTAAACCTTTCTTCTGGGGTTACAATTACACTAAAATCTTTAGCTAAGCTGATTGCAGATAGATCAGAGGTGGTATTAGGATTTAAACCTTGCATTAAGTTCCTTGATAATCAAATTGAAAGAGATTTTAGTCAACTAAAAATATCGAATAGTAAGTTGACTAACTTAGGATTTAAGGTTGGAAAAAATCTGTCTTATGAACTAGACCAACTTTTATTAAATTGTAAAAAATGGTTCTCTAATTAACTATTAATAAATTAATAAACCGTTAATTATATTTTTTGTATTAAAACATTTAATATCGGCCACAATGAAACCTTTTATTTCCATAATCATACCAACTTATAATCATGCAAATTTTTTAAAAAAGTCATTACAATCTGTATTAGATCAGAAGTATCATAATTGGGAGATTATAGTAATTGATAATAGATCTACAGACGATACTGATCAGGTTATTATTAACTTAAATGATAATCGAATTAAATTATTAAAGATAAATAATAATGGAATTATAGCTAAATCAAGAAACCTAGGAATAAAAGAGGCAAAAGGCAACTGGATTGCATTTCTTGATTCAGATGACTTGTGGTACCCAACAAGGCTTTCATCAGTTATAAAAATTTTAGAGTCTGAAAATAGATATGATGTTGTATGTACAGATGAATTGATGGTAGATCTTGAAACTGGAAATACAAAAATATTGGAACACGGTCCCTATACTGAGAAATTTTATAAAATAATGCTGCTTTATGGGAATCGTTTGTCGACATCAGCGACGCTTGTTAGAAGTTCATTTTTAAATGAATATGAATTATTCTTTTCAGAAGAACGGGATTTTATTACGGTCGAAGATTATGATTTGTGGCTTAAATTAGCACTACATAAAGCTAATTTTAAGTTTATAAGGAGCACTCAAGGTCAGTATACAATTCATGGTAATAACAGCTCTCAAAATTTTGATTTACATTACAAGAATTTATATAAATTATTAAAATATCATCAAACTATTCATGCAAATACAAAAAAATATAAAAATATAAGAAGTCGGTTAATTTTTATTGATGCTCGTAGATTATTAGCTAATAAGAAAATTTACCTTGCTTTTGTAAAACTGATTAGAATTAATTATATATGGCTAATTAATTTTTACCTACAAAAAATTAAGATAGTTAAAAAATTTAAGCTTCACTTTAGAATAACTCGCAAATAATTAATGAAAAACCACAGTAAATAATTGACTAATCTTAGGGTGTCCTCTTTATACGACCATTATAGAGATGTTTTCTCCTATATTCTCTTGAGTTTCAGGCCATATAGATGTAGAGAAAATATTGTCATAAACTATTCTATACTTAGAATGCTTCAAAGTTAGATATGGAATTATATAATGTACTATTTTTCATTAGCTAGAACAGCACTTAAGGTTGGTATAAGATTATATGGCTATAAAAAAAATTCAGTGATACTTATTCCTAATTTTTTATGTGACTCTATCTCGAGTTCTCTTTACGAAGAAAATATTAATATAGTGACATATGATCTATTTGATAACCTTCAACCTAATTGGGATGAATTGAATACTTTGTGTACTAAGTATGATGTATTTGCTGTTTTAATGGTTCATTATTTTGGTCAACCCCAATTGATTAACAAATTTCAAGACATTTGTAATAAGTATCAAACTTTACTAATAGAGGATAATGCTCATGGTTATGGGGGTAAATATAATGGTAAAGATTTAGGTACTTATGGAGATATAGGTATTGCATCACCGAGAAAATTTTTAGACATAAGCTATGGTGGAAAATTGTATTTGAAAGAGAGTAGCTTAGGTATAAATAGTGCAAGTGTTAACATTTATCCCTCTTTGAGATTTTCATTAAACGATAAACTTAAAAAAATTATTCGTTATTTCCCAAGATTTTCTTTATTTTTGAAAAACGTTAAATTTAGCCGTATTAATTTTTCAGATCCTTATTGTTTTCATGAAGGTATTAAAGAAGATAGATATCTTTCTGAAAGTGATATTAATTTGATAAATATGGTTGATTGGGATGCAATATCTTGTCAAAGAAGAAAATTGTGGGTTGAATGGGAGAAGTTTTCAAGATCTCATGGATTGTCTCCTATTTTTGATAAAATTTGGCCTGACTCAAATCCATGGTGTTACCCAGTTTATACGGAAAATATCAAGCATCGTAATGAATGGATAAATTGGGGAATTAAATATAAAGTTCATTTATTTCCATGGCCATCATTACCTTCATTGGAAATTGAGAAAAAAACTCCTGCATTTAGAAAATGGGAGAGAATTCTTTGCTTTCCCTTAGATAGCCTATCTCCACGGAAACTTTGTGATGCAGCTAAAAGTACAACTATTTAATCATTTTTGTAAAGATCTCAAAGATGTCTGGAATAATTTTCAGAAATTAAATAATGATGATGATTATTATGTTTTTCAAACATATTTCTGGATGGAGTATTGGTTTAATTCTATTGGCATTAAAAATTACTCTATGTTGCCACTTGTAGTTGCTGTTTTTGATAATGATGATGTGATAGCTATTTTTCCATTAGGTTTGTACAAAAAACTTGGTGTAAGAATTATTGAATTTATAGGCGGAGATCAAGCTGATTATAATACACCTATTGTTTCTTCAAAAATTAATCTAGCAGACTATATGATCATATGGACTATGGTTCTTAATGAACTGCCGCACTATGATATTTTGGATCTAAAAAGAATTCCTCATAATATTATGGATAAAGATAATTCTTTTATAAAAGTTATATGTACAAAAAAAACTGGAACTACATATTCACTTAAATTGCCTGTATCACCCCACCTTCTCTCTAGTATAGTTTCTAAACGGTTATTAAAGGATAATGCTAGAATGTTTAGAAGGTTGTCAGAGTTAGGCGAAGTAAAATTTAGTATCTCTTCTAATCATGATGAATACAATGCTGTGATTGAAACAACTTTAAAGCAGAAGTCTAATCGCTACCTTACTACTGGTGTTAGAAATATATTGGAAGATCGAAATATTTTTCTTTTTTATAAGGGGTTGTATAATGCATTAAATAAAAGTTTGAATATCCATCTTTCATCTATAACCCTTAATGATGAAGTCCTTGCAACTCACTTAGGTGTTGTATATACCAAGAGATTCTATTATTTAATGCCTACTTTTTCTACAGGACAGTTTGAAAAATATTCACCCGGTAGGCTGCTGCTAGAATATTTGGTAAATAAATCAATTGAAGAAAAGTTAGAAATATATGACTTTACAGTTGGATCTGAGGCTTATAAGAAGAAATGGTGTGATTATGAGATGAATATTTATAATCATCAATCCTATAATACTCTTAGAGGATTTCTTTTTTTACTTATTTCAAATATAATTTTGTTTTTTAAGAACAATCCAATCACGAGGCTTCTCTTGACTAAGCTTAATCGCCTTGTAAATAGAGTTATGGTATGAAGCCTTTCTTTACTATATCTCTTGATTTTGAGTTAATGTGGGGCATGTACGATGTACTAACAATGCAACAATACAGTAAAAATATCTTAGGAGGTAGGTCTGCTATACCTAAAATATTACAATTATTCAAAAAATATAATATTCATGCCACTTGGGCTTGTGTAGGGCTACTTACTTTCTCTAATAAAGTGACCTTGCAGTCATATCTTCCAGATATACTACCAATTTATAGAAATCCACAATTAGACGTTTATAAATATATTAAGTCAATTGGTAGAGATGAGAAAAGTGATCCTTATCATTATGCATATTCTTTAATTTGTCAGATTAATGATACTGAAAATATGGAGATCGCCAGCCATACTTTTAGTCATTTTTATTGTTTAGAGGAGCAACATACTACAAATGCATTTTTATCTGATTTACAAGCATCCAACGTTGCATTTTCTAGATTAGGAATTGATACTACATCCTTAGTATTTCCAAGAAATCAATACAACACTAGTGCTATAGCTGATATTTCTAAAGCTGGATTTAAGGTTTTTAGAGGTAATGAGAATAATTTCCTCAATCAATCAAGAGCTAATAATTTGAATAATAAAATTATTAGAGGGTGTCGGTTACTAGATTCATACATTAGCATAACTGGTTTTAATTGCTCCAATAAAATCTTTTTCAAAGACAATATTACTAGCATTCCGTCAAGCCGATTTTTAAGACCAGCTAGTTCTGGACCTCTTGAGAGTTTAAGGTTGGGTAGAATTTTAAATGCTATGAACCATGCTGCAGCAAACAATGAGGGATTTCATTTGTGGTTTCATCCCCATAACTTTGGTATAAATACGGAATTAAATATTGATTTTTTGGAAAAAATATTAATTAATTTTGTACGATTACAGGATGAGTTTGGAATGCAATCATTAACTATGAAAGAGGCTGGAAACAATAATTAGTATTGATTATGTATGACTAAAACATCAATTGATCAAGAAATTCATTTTGCTTACTATATGCTTTATGCAAATCATTCTAAAACCTATATTGATAAACAAAATGAGAAATCCGTTGGGAGTAACTTTCAATGCCGTCGTGACTTTAAATTACGGAACTGCTACTCACTAAAAATTCCCGCTATATTTTACTGTCTTGTTATTTTGGTTCTACATCAAGCATCTAAAGTTGAATCGGTCTGTTGAATTAACGCCATGAAAATATTATTTATTATAAATAATGATACTTTTTTTAAAAGTCATTTTTTGCACATAGCTCAAGCTCTTGTGGAAAATGGCCATGAAGTACATTTGGCCACAAACTTTATCGAAATGCCAATCGACAAATTGATTTGTCATAAGCTTGATATTCATCGATCCTCCAAGGGAATTTTTAGTGAGGTTTTTACTTTTTATCAGTTATTAAAATTGATTTTCAAGTTGCGACCGAATATCGTTCATTCTTTCACTATAAAACCTGTTCTATATGTAGGTTTTATTTCTAGGTTTTATTTTGGAGATGTAAAATTCATTTATACGATTACTGGCATGGGTTCAGTTTTCTTGAAAGGTGGTTTGTATTATAAATTTATCAAAAAGATTATAGGATTATTTTATAAATTTTCATTCAATAATAGAAACACGTCAGTTGTTTTTGAAAACTGTGATGATATGCAATTTTTCATCTCTGAAGATTACGTTAATACATCTAAATGTTATATCGTAAATGGTGCTGGTGTTGATCTGGATTTGTTTCTTGTTGAAAACAGGAGCTATAATGACCACAAGTTAGTATTTTCTTTCGTTGCAAGACTCCTAAGAGATAAAGGTATTTTTGAGTTTCTTGAATGTGCAAGGAGATGTAATAATCTTCGTTATCCTGCCAAATTTCTGGTCGTCGGTGATTTCGATGAAAATAACCCGAGTGCAATATCTCCTGAAGAATTGAATGATTATAGAGAGTTAACAAATGTTAGTTTTTTAGGATTCTGTAAAGATATTCATTTAATTTATAAAAACAGTAACGTCGCTGTGTTGCCCTCTTACAGAGAAGGTCTGCCGAAATCACTTATTGAAGCAGCTGCATCATCTTTGCCTATTATTACCACGGACGTTCCAGGTTGTAGGCAGATGGTACCATCACCTCAGCACGGATACCTGGTACTGCCGAGAAGTGCGGATTCTTTATTTCAAGCCATAAAAGATTGTATTTTTAATCGTAATATTTTGCAGTCTATAGGCGAATCAAATAGAGAGCGCGCAGTTATGTATTTTTCCTATAAAGCAGTATTTGATCAATACAAGAAGATTTATTTTTTGTGATTTTAGTATGAGTATTTTAGTTAAAATCTTGAGGAATTTTAATCTAGCAGGTGCGCAATTATCTAGAGTTAAAGGTGAGGAGTACTCGGAAACACCAAATAGTACTGGTGTTCGCGACTACATACATGTTGTAGATTTAGCAAAAGGCCAATTGAGAGCGTTCCCATTTTTGTTGTCAAGTAATGGGATTTTGACACTAAACCTTAGTAGAGGACGATATTTTTCAATATTGGAGATGATATCTGATTTAAAACGAGCATTCATTCATAAAGTATATTACAGTATCTACAAGCGTAGACAAGAGGATAATGCTCAATGTTATGCTTATCATAATTATGCCAAACCAATGTTAAGGTGGTCGACTCAATTCGCTATTGACCGTATGTGCGAAGACGCGTGGCTATGGCATAGTAAAAATAACCAAGGCTTCTAAATAAAGATGACTGTTAAAATATTACTTACTGGCTCTAAAGGATTTCTAGGAAGTCATACGGCCGATTGTTTAAATACTAATCCTGATATTAGACTGACTTGCTCAGTTCAGCGTCTCTTTTCTAATGCTGATTGGGCAGCTGAACTAGTTGGACAACAAGTAGTCATCCATTGTGCCGGCCTTACCAATGTTTTTAAAAATGAGTTTGCTGATACACTTTCTGAATTCAGACGAGTAAACGTTCAAGGGACTCTAAAATTATGTCAGCAAGCGGCTACTTTTGGTGTCAGACGCTTTATTTTCATAAGTTCAATCAAAGTTAATGGTGAGCAAACACCATTAGATCGGCCGTTTACTGCTACGGACACTCCAGCGCCTGTGGATGCGTACGGCATCTCTAAGAATGAGGCTGAGGAGGGTATACGTAAAGTCGCTTTAGAAACTGGAATGGAGATTGTGATTATTCGTCCACCATTAGTTTACGGTCCAAATGCAAAAGGCAATTTTGCGAGATTGCTTAACTTAGTGAATAAAGGTTTCCTATTGCCTTTTGGAAGTATCTATAATAAACGTTCTCTAGTGTCTTTGGACAACCTAGTAGATTTAATCATCACCTGTATCAAGCACCCTAGAGCAGCAAATCAGGTTTTTCTCGCTGGAGATGGACAGGACCTCTCCACAACCGAATTACTCAGAGCGATTGCTTCGGCAACAGGGGTATCATCACGTCTGCTTCCTATGCCTGCTTTTGTTTTGATGTTTGCTGCAAGCCTTTTAGGTAAGAAGGCGATTGCTCAACGACTTTTAGGCTCACTTCAAGTTGATATTAGTAAAGCTCGTAATCTGCTCGGCTGGATACCTCCACTGTCAGTAGAGGAAGGGCTTCGTCGTTGTTTTGTTGAAAACGAAGACCGTCTTTGAATTGATGAACGCTATGATTCGTGTTTTCGATATTATTTTTTCACTACTTGGATTGGTAAGTGGGTTACCGCTTCTATTAGTTATATGGGTTTTAGGTTTATTAGATACGGGCTCTCCACTTTTTCGGCAAAAGAGAGTTGGGCGTTATGAAAGGTCTTTCACTCTTGTCAAATTTAGA
>ERZ807291.7058-NODE-7058-length-13255-cov-20.513258_pt1 | contig 13255 bp, 13 predicted proteins | sample MGYA00521257_ERZ807291 | MGnify/ENA primary metagenome ERZ807291 (study PRJEB31413, sample SAMN03169783) | marine metagenome | biome: Marine; feature: Water; material: Subsurface seawater | place: North Sea | collected 2011-04-28 | depth 1 m m ...
TAATGAGAAGAAAAAAAAATAAAGAGTTTAATAATATCACAATAGAAAGAGTTGGATCGAAGGGAAAATCTATTGGAACTGCTGATGATGGAAAAACTATCATAATAGATGGAGGAGCACCTGGTGACATTGTAAATATTCTAACTACCAAACAAAGAAAGTCTTACTACCAAGGAAAAATTACAGAATTTCATAAGTACTCAGAGATTAGGACACAACCTAAATGTGAACATTTTGGAGTTTGTGGAGGATGTAAATGGCAACATATCACATATAGTGAACAATTAAAATTTAAAGAAGACGAAGTAAAAAACAATTTAGTTAGAATTGGAAATTTAACCCTTCCTAAAATAACTCCTATAAAAGGAGCCATTAATAGCTACTTTTATAGAAATAAAATGGAGTATTCATTCAGTGATTCCAGATGGTTAAGTCTAGAAGAGATAAAATCAAAAAAAATAATTAAAGAAAAAAATGCTTTAGGATTTCATATTCCTGGGATGTGGAACAAGGTAGTTGATATTAATAAGTGTTGGTTACAAGAAGATATTACAAATACTTTAAGAAACACTATTAAAGATTTTTCGATTAAACATAGCATTCCTTTTTTTAATCACTCTAACCAAACAGGAGATTTAAGAACTTTAATGATTAGAACTACCAGTACTAATGAAGTTATGGTATTGATACAATTTTACTCTGATAATAAAAATAATAGAGAATTACTTCTAGATTTTTTAATAAAAGAATTTCCAAATATCAATTCATTATTATATGTAATTAATAACAAAGCAAATGATACTATATATGACCAAGAGGTAAAAACTTATTTTGGAAATAGTTTTATTACTGAAAAAATGGAAGGACTAGAATTTAAAATTAATGCAAAATCCTTCTATCAAACAAATTCAGATCAAGCTTATGAGTTGTATAAAATAGTTCGTGAGATTAGTAATCTAAAAAAAACCGATATTGTTTATGATCTTTACACTGGAACTGGTACAATTGCTTTATTTATTTCCAAAAATGTTAAAAAAGTTGTGGGAATAGAAGCCGTAGCAGATGCTATTGATGCAGCAAAAGAAAATGCAATAAATAATAAAATATTGAACACAGATTTTCACGTTGGAGATATGAAATCTGTTTTCAATGATGAATTTATTAAACTTAACGGAAATCCTGATGTAATTATTACCGATCCTCCAAGAGATGGAATGCACAAAAAAGTAATTCAACAGATAAAAAACATTTCACCAAAAAAAATTATTTATGTAAGTTGTAATAGTGCGACTCAAGCAAGGGATTTAGAACTATTAAAAGATCAATATATTATTATGAATTCTCAAGCAGTTGATATGTTTCCTCAAACTCATCATGTAGAAAATGTTGTACTTTTAAAGAAAAAATAACATGAAGATTCATTTTTATATTTATTTAATAATTTCATTTAGCTTGTTAGTAACATGTGAAAAAGATGATATTTGTGCCGAAACTACTCCCACTACACCACAATTAGTAATAACATTTAAGGATGCTAATAACATCAATGAAAGTAAAGCTGTAGAATCACTTGCAGTATATGCAATTGAAAATAATGAGTTAATTCTTATAGAAACAATTAATGGTATCAATACGGACTCTATAGCTATACCACTTAGAAATGATATAGGAATTTCTAACTTTAAATTTTATAAAAATCATTCTCAAGTTGATGGTGTAATTGAGGGGGATGAAAATCACATTTACATAGATTATAATACAGTTCAAATTTTTATTTCAAGAGCTTGTGGGTTTATAAATAATTATATTGATTTGTCAGTATTAAATTATGATCCCAATATATTTGGAACTCCAGCAGGAAATTGGATTAGTGGTTATGAGGTTATTAACCCAATATTAGAAAACGAAAACCAAGCACATGTTAATATTTTTCACTAGAACATTATTGGTATTTCTAATACCTGTCTCTATTTTTTCTCAGGAAAATATAGTTTCAACTGATTCAGTTACTTCGAAGCAAAAATATGGACTTAGAATAGGCTTAGATATAAATAAGCTTGTAAATTCTTCTATAAATGACAATTATGATGGTTTTGAATTAAATGCTGATTATAGAATAAGTGACAAACTATATATTGCTTCTGAAATTGGTTTAACAGAAAATACAGAAGTTGAAGAATATTTAAACTTTACATCTAAAGGAACATATATCAAATCAGGAATTGATTTCAATATGTATACCAACTGGCTAGATATGCAAAATATGATTTTTGCAGGTTTAAGAATTGGATACAGTGATTTCGATCAAACAATAAATAATTATACTATATATGATATAAATAACCAAACATGGGGTCAAAGTTTTATAAATTCGCCTATCGAGAATAAAGACCTCTCATCTTTGTGGTTAGAATTAATAATTGGAGTAAAAGCTGAGATATTTAATAATTTATTTTTAGGTTTTAACCTTGAAGTTAAAAGAATGATTAACTCTGAAATTAAAGATGATATTCAAAACATGTATGTGCCTGGTTTTAATAGAACTTTCGATGGAAGCTCTTTTGGTGTTGGTTTCGGTTACAAATTATCTTACCTACTACCAATTATAAAAAAATAAAATTTATAAGTTTTTTTTTGCTTTTTTACTACCGTCATAAAGCTCGTATTTAGCAAATATAGATTCTAGCTTGGCATTAAATAGCTTTATTTTTCTAGATGGCCTTAGTCCAACAAATTTTAAAGCTTCAATATTAGAAGTTATAAACCAAGCTGTACTATTAGAATAATTTCTTTTCAATGTATTTCCAATATCAGCATAAAGATTTTCCATATTTATTTCTAAACGTTCTCCATAGGGTGGGTTAAAAATTATTTGTAAAAAATCATTGCTTGATTTTGAAGTTTTAAAAAAGTCATCATGTCTAATTGAAATAAAAGATTCTAAATTTGCATTTTTCACATTATCCTTTGCTTTTGACACAGCACTTGGTGCTTTATCTATACCGTAAATATTGTAATGAAAATCTCTAGTTTTATCCAAAAGTGAGTTTTCTATTTTTTCAAATAAATCAACATCCCAGTCTTTCCATTTTTCAAAAGCAAATTCATTTCTCATTAAATTAGGTGGAATATTACATGCAATCATTGCTGCTTCGATTAAAATAGTTCCACTTCCACACATAGGGTCTAATAAATCTGATTGTCCATCCCAACCACTAAGCATTACTAATCCAGCTGCTAAAACTTCATTTATAGGAGCTATATTAGTAGCAGTCTTATATCCTCTTTTATGTAATGATTCACCAGATGAATCTAAAGAAACATTACAAAATAATTTATCTATATGAATATTAATTTTTAAATCAGGGAATTTTAAATCAACTGATGGTCTTTCTCCAGAAATTGATCTAATTCTATCTACAATAGCATCTTTAGCTTTCAAAGAAATATATTGAGAATGTGTAAACTTAGTTGAATGAACGGTAGAATTTATAGCAATAGTTGCAGTGTGATCTATATAATTCTCCCATTTAATTTCATAAATTTTATCATATAAATCTTTTTCATTTATAACTTTAAATGATGCAATTGGTTTTAAAATTTTTATTGCAGTCCTAAGTGCTAAATTACACTTATACATAAAACCTGTATCACCAAAAAAAGTTACATTTCTAACACCTTTTTTAACTCTTTGTGCACCTAACTGAGTTAACTCTTTTTCTAAAAGATCTTCAAAGCCAAATAAGGTTTTAGCAACCATCTGAAAATTATTTCCCATAAATTTTAAATAACAAACTCAAAAATAAAGTATTTTTGATGATCACTAAACTAATTTAATGTCTAAAAACAATAATAATTTTTATAAATCCTGGTTTGACACTCCTTATTATCATATTCTCTACAAGAACAGGGATTATAAAGAAGCTGAAATGTTTACTAAGGAATTGATGGAATTTATCAAACTTCCATTGAATTCAAAAATTTTAGATCTTGCCTGCGGTAAGGGAAGACACTCAATTAATTTAAATAAAATGGGATATGATGTTACTGGGATAGATCTATCAGTTAAAAATATAAAAAATGCAAGTAAATACGAAAGTGAAAAATTAAAATTTAAAAATCACGATATGAGAAAACCCTTGGGTCAAAAATTTGATTTAGTAGTTAACTTGTTTACAAGTTTTGGATATTTTGATGATTTTAAGGATAATTTAAAAACATTAGATAGTATAAAATCAAGTTTAAAAAAAAATGGTTTAGCTGTAATAGATTTTTTAAATATCAAATACTTAAAAAATAACTTAATTCATAAAAACACAGAAGAAATAGATGGGATAAAGTTTCATTTAAATAGATCTATTAAAAATGGATTTTTAACAAAAAAAATAAGCTTTAAACATGAACTAAATGAATATAATTTTGAAGAAAAAGTAAGATCATTAGACTTAAATGATTTTAAATCAATGTTTAAACAATCTAATATTGAAATACTTCATATATTTGGAGATTATAAATTAACTAGCTTTGATGAAAATAACTCCAAGAGATTAATTTTTATATTAAAATAACTTTAATTTGTATTTATATCCGTTTCTAGCAGTAATTATTGGATCTGTAATAGTTTTATTTCTATCAAAAAAGGCTATTCAAATCAACTCTCAACTAACATTAGCCTTTAGTGGGGCATTTCTTTTATCTATCACAGTTTTTGATTTATTACCTAGTCTTTACACAGAGAATATCTTTAATAAATCTGATCAAAAATTAATAGGTTTAATGATTATGATTGGAATATTATTTCAAGTCATACTCGAATTTTTTTCAAAAGGTGCTGAACATGGTCACATCAATGCTGATAACGATAAATTACCTTGGATTTTACTTGTAAGTTTAAGTATTCACGCATTTATTGAAGGTTTTTCAATCAGATTAGATCAAAATATTTTATATGGGATTTTCATACATAAGATTCCAATTGCATTTATAATAACTGCATCTTTGCTAAGTACAAAAATTAAAAAATATAAAATTTTACTTTTTATAATTTTCTTTAGTGCAACCACCCCACTGGGTACATTTATATCAAATAATTCTAATCAACTGCTTAAATATTCTTTACTAATTGATTCGCTGGTGGCCGGAGTATTATTACATGTATCTACAACTATTCTTTTTGAAACTAGCGAAGGTCATAAGTTTAATTTGGTGAAAATCTCATTAATTACTGGTGCAATTATTTTAGCTTATTTTCTTTAGCAAACGAAATCCATAGTTTTTTTAAATAAAATAAATCAGGTATATTTTTTTTTGGAGTAGAATAATCTAAATCTCCCGACTGAAAAGATTTTTGTAGAATATCTTCGATAAAATAATCCTCTTGAACCGTAGAAGGTGAATACATCTCTTTCAATGACATATTAAAAGCTTTAGCTGTGATATTAAATACTATTGCGTTAAAACCGTTTTTAAGATCCTTTATAAGTTCATAAACAGTAAAGTCTGTTTGTCTGTTAATTAATTTAATCAGTATCTGTCCCTCAGTTCTAGTTAACTTTTTTAATTCATCAGTAAATTCTCCCTCTAAGAATCTTTGAATTTGTTTTGTGTATCTTCTTTTACTACTTCTTCTTTTTATGTTGTTTAGTCTAGAGTTCAAAGAATCAAGTCTTAGAGAAGCTAATTTAGCGTAAGGGTATACCTTAATAGTCTTTCTTTTTAAGATTAAATACTTTACAAGCTTTTCTCTGTTAGAAAATCTAATTTTAGGCAATAGAGTTACTTCATTAAGTTCTATGAAATTTTTCATTATTGAATCATCCTTAATAAGCAAATAGTTTTCTTCAATTTGATTTTTTTGAGAAAAAGCAAATAGACTATAAAAACCTAAAAAAAACAATAAAAAATTATTCATACATTAATTTGTTACAAAAATACCCATAAATCAGTATAAAGAAATATTGAAACTTAATTAATCTTAAAAATACTAAACAATTAAAATAATTCATATTATTTTTACCTTGTATCAATAACAATCAAAAATATAATTCATGGCTAAAAAAAGTTTATTAAATAAGAAATCTTTACAGTTTTTAGAAAAATACTTAAATAATCCATCTCCTACAGGCTATGAGTGGGAAGGTCAAAAAATTTGGATGAACTATCTAAAGCCTTATGTTGATGAATTCATAACTGATACTTACGGAACAGCTGTTGCCGTTATAAATCCAAATGCAAAATATAAAGTAGTAATTGAAGGTCATGCTGATGAAATTTCTTGGTATGTTAATTATATTTCTGACAATGGTCTTATATATGTTATTAGAAATGGAGGGAGTGATCACCAAATTGCGCCTAGTAAAATAGTAGATATTCACACTAAAAAAGGTATTGTTAAAGGGGTTTTTGGATGGCCAGCGATTCATACAAGAAAATCTGGAAAAGAGGAAACCCCAAAAATTGACAACATATTTATCGATGTAGGTTGTAAGACAAAAAAAGATGTTGAAAAACTAGGAGTTCATGTTGGATGCGTTATCACCTATCCAGATGAATTTCATATTTTAAATAAGGAAAATTTCGTTTGCAGAGCTCTAGATAATAGAATGGGTGGATTTATGATTGCAGAAGTTGCAAGACTAATTAAGGAAAATAAGAAAAAACTACCTTTTGGTTTATATATTACTAATTCAGTTCAAGAAGAAATTGGATTAAGGGGAGCTCAAATGATTACTGATACTATAAAGCCAAATGTTGCAATTGTAACAGATGTGACTCATGATACAACTACACCCATGATTGACAAGAAAAAAGAAGGATTCTGTGAATTAAACAAAGGCCCTGTTATTGCTTATGCACCTGCAGTACAGCAAAAGTTAAGAGATTTAATTATCCAAACTGCAGAGAAAAACAAAATTCCTATTCAAAGAGCTGCTTTGTCTAGAGCAACTGGGACTGATACTGATGCATTCGCTTACAGCAATGGTGGTGTTGCTTCAGCGCTAATTTCACTACCCTTAAGATATATGCATACAACTGTTGAAATGGTTCACAAAAATGATGTTGAAAATGTTATTAAATTAATTTACAAATCTCTTCTTGAAATAAAAAACAACGAAGATTTTAGTTATTTTAAATAATTTTTTAGCTATTATATTTTTTAAGAGCAATAATCACTTTTGGAGATAACAATAAAGTTGCTAACATTGTAGGAATTGCCATTAATGCAAAAAAACTATCGATTAAGTTAATCATTAAACTTAATGATGTAGTTGCTCCTAAAATTATACTCAATATATATATGTAATTATAATATTTTTTATTGTTTGCACCAAACAAAAAAGACATACACTTAGTACCATAATAAGAGTAAGTAAACAAGGACGAAACACTAAAAATAAGTATACAAAATAAAAGCAAATATTTTCCAATAATTGGCATTGAATGCTCAAATGCCAAAGCAGTTAATGAAACTCCACTAACTCCTTCATTTTGCCAAACTCCTGTAACTAAAATTGCCAATGCAGTCAAAGTACATACAATTAAGGTGTCAATTGCAGGACCAAGCATAGCGACTAATCCTTCTTTGATTGGTGAATTAGTTCTAGCTGCTCCATGAGCCATTGGAGCAGTACCAATTCCAGCTTCATTAGAAAACGCTCCTCTTCTTATTCCTAAAATAATTAAAGCACCTAATACCCCACCATAAACCTGTTCTCCATTATAGTTTTCAGCAACAAAAGCGTCAGTAAAAATCATTTTTAGATATGTAGGTAAAACCTCAATATTAATTATCAAAATAATTATTACACAAAACATGTAAATTGTTACCATAAAGGGAACTAACCTAGTTGCAACCAAACTTATTCTTTTCAATCCACCTAAAATCACCAAAGAAGTAATTATAATTAATACAAAACCTATTGAAAGATTTGAACTAAAACTAATTGTAAAACCAGACGGTACCAATAAAATATCATTTATAGCTTGAGTTAACTGATTAACATTAAATAACGGCAAAACTCCAACCAAACCACTTAAACTAAACATTACCGCTAAAGGCTTCCACTTACTACCTAAACCTTCTGTAATAAAATACATTGGTCCTCCTTGAATTTCACCATTTGAATCTTTACCTCTATACATTATCGACAAAGTTGATGTGAAGAATTTTGTAGACATACCTATAATACCGCTAATCCACATCCAAAAAATTGAACCTGGTCCACCAATACTAATAGCGACAGCTACTCCTGCTATATTACCCATTCCGACAGTCGCAGATAATGCCGTAGATAAGGCACTTAAATGACTAATTTGACCTATATCATTTTTGTCATCATACTTACCTCTTAAAATATCAATTGCATGAAAGAAATATTTAAATTGAATTAATCTAGAATAAATTAAAAGAAAAAGGCCACCACCAATTAAAACAAATAATAAAGGAAGACCCCAAAGAAATGAAGCTAAATCAGAGACAATAGATTCTATTTCATTCATAAGAGCTTAAGAAATTATCTACATTTGATTGTATGCGTTTAACAATACTCGAGGTATCACTTTTTCTAAATTTATCACCGGTAATGTTTTCATACAACTCTATATACCTATCACTCACGAGATTAACATAATCATCTGACATAATAGGAACAGTTTGATTTTCTAATCCTTGAAAATTATTTTTAATTAACCATTGTCGCACAAATTCTTTCGATAGCTGTTTTTGAGGCTCCCCTTTTTGCTGTCTCAGTTCATACCCATCTTCGTAAAAATATCTAGAAGAATCAGGAGTATGAATTTCATCAATTAAAACAATTTTTCCAGATTTAGTTTTACCAAACTCATACTTGGTATCAACTAATATCAAACCTCTCTCTTTTGCAATTTGAGAACCTCTATTAAATAATTTAAAAGTATAATCTTCTAAAATTTCATAATCAGATTTTGATACAATTCCTTTTGCTATTATATCCTCTTTTGATATATCCTCGTCATGTTCTCCGAAATCAGCCTTTGTAGCAGGTGTAATTATAGGACTAGGGAATTTATCATTTTCTATCATTCCATCTGGCATTTGAACTCCACATATCAAACGTTTACCATTTTTGTATTCTCTAGCAGCATGACCAGACAAATAACCTCTTATAACCATTTCAATCTTAAATGGATCACAACAATGACCAATAGCTATATTTGGATCTGGGGTTGAAATCAACCAATTGGGAACTAAATCTTCAGTATCTTTCATCATTTTAGTTGCAATTTGATTTAAAATTTGACCCTTGTAAGGAATTCCCTTGGGCATTACTACATCAAATGCTGATAATCTATCTGAAGCTACCATTACGAGTAAATCATTTTTCAACTTGTAAACATCTCTTACCTTACCTTTATAAACTGAAAGCTGATTTTTGAAATTAAAATCAGTTTTAATAATTGTTCTATTCATATTTTATTCCAAGTTTTCAATATTTTTATACGCATCAATAACATCTTTAACAAGCTTATGACGTATTACATCGTTATCATCTAAAAAAACCATTCCAACCCCTTCAACATCTTTTAATATTAACAAAGCTTCTTTTAAACCAGAAATTGAACGTCTAGGTAGGTCTACTTGGCCAGGATCACCAGTAAGTAAAAACTTAGCGTTTTTACCCATTCTAGTAAGAAACATTTTCATCTGTGCGTGAGTTGTGTTTTGACCCTCGTCTAAAATAACAAATGCATTATCTAATGTTCTTCCTCTCATAAATGCCAGTGGAGCGATTTGAATTGTACCTTTCTCAATATAATCATTTAGTTTTTCTGTTGGTATCATATCCCTTAAAGCATCATACAAAGGCTGCATATATGGGTCTAGTTTCTCTTTTAAATCTCCGGGAAGAAAGCCAAGGTTTTCTCCAGCTTCAATTGCAGGTCTGGTTAAAATAATTCTTTTAACTTCTCTATCTTTTAATGCTTTAACAGCTAAAGCAACACCTGTATAAGTTTTTCCAGTACCAGCTGGTCCAATAGCAAAAACCATGTCATTTTTGATAATACTGTCGACAATCTTGCGTTGATTAATAGTTTTAGCTTTAATTGGTTTACCACCAACTCCGTGTAAAATAGCTCCATAACTCTTTTTAGAAGTTTTGACATCATTGATAGAATCACTTTTAATTAAAGCTTTTATTTCATTTTCGGAAATAGAATTATATTCTAAATAGTAATTAAAAATAATTTGGATTTTTGATTCAAATTCTAATAACAACTTATCATCTCCAAAAACCTTTATTTCATCTCCTCTGGTTATGATTTTTAACTTAGGGAAGCTAGATTTTATAAAATCTAAATTCTTGTTTCTTAATCCAAATAATTCTTTTGGATCTATATTTTTAATTTTAATTATTTTTTCGTTCAATAGAAATTTATGTTTATTGATTTTATAGAGATGATTTTATTAAATTTGTAATAAATGTACATAATTTTAAATCATATTTTTTAAAAAAAATATTAACAATTTATAAATGTCTATAGTAACATTAACTACAGATTTTGGAATAAAAGATCACTTTATAGCTAATATTAAGGGGGCTATTTTGTCCGAACTACCTGAAGCTAACATTGTAGATATCTCACATCAAATTTCTCCATTTAACATTTTAGAAGCTGCTTATATAATTCAAAACTCATACAGAAGTTTTCCTTTAGGCACAATTCACATAATTGGAGTTGACTCAGAACTAAACCCAGAAAACAAACATTTGGTTGTAAAATTTGAGGGTCAATATTTTATATGTGCAGATAATGGAATAATGAGTATGGCTTGTCTAAATATAGAGCCTGAAAAAATTGTTGAAATAAATATTCATGATAAATTAATTACAAATTTCAGTGTTTTAGATGTTTTTGTCAAAGTTGCTTGCCATATCTCTAGAGGTGGTAAACTAGAAGTTATTGGTAAAAGCATTAGTAAAATTAAGTCCGTAAAAAATCTTACTCCTTTTATTAATGAGTCCAAAAATCAAATTATTGGTAACGTTATTTATATAGATAATTATGGAAATGTTATAACCAACATTACAAAATCATTTTTTAGAGAAATTTCAAAATCTAGAGAATTTGAGATTTCAGTCAGGAATTACAAGTTCAAAAAAATACATTCAAAATATAGCGATATTGTAAATTTTTCAATTGATCAAAGCAAAAGAAATAATGATGGTCAAGCATTAGCAATATTTAATTCAAGCTTAAATTTAGAGATTGCAATATATAAAAGTAACCCTGTAAATTTCGGAACAGCTGCTTCATTAATGGGACTTAATGTTTTAGATACAGTTACTATAAACTTCAAATAGTTATAAAAAAAACTGTTAATAAGTTTCTTTCCTTTATTTATATGTTTACAATATATTTGTAGGAATAAATCTAAATTTCCAGATATGAAATTTATTGTCTCTAGTGTAGCACTTCTTAAGAAACTGCAAATTGTTGGTGGGGTTATTAATTCATCGAACACAATCCCTGTTCTTGATCATTTTCTTTTTGAACTAGAAGATTCTAGTTTAACTATTACTGCAAGTGATCTTGAAACAACAATGAGCACCAATATTGATGTTGATAGTGAAAGTAAAGGTAAATTAGCAATACCCTCTAAACTACTTTTAGATACTTTAAAAACATTTCCAGAGCAACCTCTAACATTTGTTGTTCTTGAAAATAACATAATTGAAATTAATTCCAATCACGGAAAGTATGCATTAGCATACTCTGATGGAGAGCAGTTTCCTAAAACAATTCAACTAGATAATCCATCATCAACAAAGCTCTCTAGCGATGTTTTACTTAGGGCAATCAACAATACATTATTTGCTGCTGGCAACGACGATTTAAGACCAGTTATGAGTGGTGTGTTTTTTCAATTATCTAACAATAATTTGACTTTTGTTGCAACTGATGCACATAAATTGGTCAAATATACAAGATCGGATTTTTCAGCTTCAGAAACGGCAGAGTTTATAATGCCTAAAAAGCCACTTAATCTACTTAAAACAATTCTTGGAGATAAAGAATATGAAGTTGAGGTTGAGTACAATAATTCAAATGCTAAATTTGTTTTACCTGAAACAATAATTATATGTAGATTAATTGATGGTAATTATCCTAATTATGAAGCTGTAATTCCTAAAGAAAATCCTAATGTATTAACAATTGACAGGGTCCAGTTTTTGAATTCTGTCAAAAGAGTCTCAATATTTTCTAATAAAACAACTCATCAAATAAGACTTAGAGCTGCTGGTGCTGAATTAAATATTTCTGCAGAAGACTTAGATTTTAGTAACAAAGCAGAGGAAAGATTAACATGTGATTATCAAGGTGATGATATCCAGATTGGATTTAACTCGAGATTTTTATTGGAAATGTTAAACAATCTTGAATCTTCTGAAATAAGGTTAGAAATGAGCCTACCTAATAGAGCAGGAATATTAAAACCAACTTCTGGAAATGCTGAGGGTGAAAGTATAACTATGTTAGTTATGCCAGTTATGCTCAATAGTTAGTTTTATTTTTTAAATACAACTAACCTGGCTTTATATCCAGTTGTAATCAACCATTTATTATTAGATAGGTTAACCCCATTTTCATCGAAAACACTAAGCTGTGCTGTATTAGGACTAGATTCACCTTCATTTAAAGCAACAAATTCAATATTATTATAACCTTCAATTAGATCAATATCTATAGTATAGTAACTACCAGTTAGGTTAATATTGGGATGTATAACTATATTGTTCAACAATAATTTAATTCTATCTCCATCGACATATTCATGATCTCTACACTTTACAATTATATATTTTGAATCAGTTTCTAATTCTCCTAAATAATAATCCTTTCTAAATTTTGTTGAGGTAGAATTACCCTCCTTAAAAGTTTGCTTAATATCCCATGTAGGAGTTACCAAATCAGTCTGTTTTGTTATATCTAAATCAGGTTTTTTTAAGGCATTATTTAAATTGTAATTAAAAAAAGGAACAGCTAATTTATTAGTCAAACCCCTAACAAGTGGTACTTTAACAGGAAATGTGTTTATAGGAATTTCATTGTCCTCTAATGATTTAACAATTAATGTTTTTACAGAGCTATCTTGCTGAGAGTAAGACAAGTAATTTGTGTAGATAAATAATAATAAAAAAAGTTTATATCTCATTAAACAAATAATAATTCTAAATTTGATAAAGATATTTAAAATTATCGTTTTGAAAATTTA
>ERZ807291.7066-NODE-7066-length-13243-cov-127.040719_pt1 | contig 13243 bp, 9 predicted proteins | sample MGYA00521257_ERZ807291 | MGnify/ENA primary metagenome ERZ807291 (study PRJEB31413, sample SAMN03169783) | marine metagenome | biome: Marine; feature: Water; material: Subsurface seawater | place: North Sea | collected 2011-04-28 | depth 1 m m ...
TGGCAATACCTAAATTTCCTTCTGAGTTTTCAAAATCAATAGGATTTACTTTGTGAGGCATTGCAGAAGACCCCACTTCACCAGCCTTAATTTTTTGTTTAAAATAATCCATCGAGACATAGGTCCAGAAATCTCGATCTAAGTCTATAAGAATATTATTGATTCTTTTCATTGCGTCAAACAAAGCCGCCATAGAATCGTAGTGCTCAATTTGAGTGGTAGGAAAGGAATGCGACAATCCTAGGGTTTTTTCTACAAATTGGGTGCCAAAAAGTTTCCAATCAATAGAGGGATAGGCTACAAAATGGGCATTGTAATTCCCTGTAGCTCCCCCGAATTTTGCTCCGAAAGGAATGGCTTTTAACGCTTTTAATTGATGCTCTAGTCTCACTACGAATACCATGATTTCTTTGCCTAGCCTTGTAGGCGATGCTGGCTGGCCATGTGTTCTGGCCAACAAAGGCACGTCTGACCATTCTGAGCTCATTATTTTTAGTTGGGCTATTAATGACTCTAAAGTAGGTATGTATTGCGTTTGCGTCGCTTCTTTTAAGGAAAGGGGTATGGCTGTATTGTTAATGTCTTGAGAAGTAAGCCCAAAATGAATAAACTCTTTAAAGGACTGTAAACCAAGCACATCAAATTTTTCTTTGATAAAATATTCAACGGCCTTTACGTCATGATTGGTAACAGATTCAATTTTTTTTATCGCTATAGCATCCTGATCTTTGAAACTTGTATATATTTCTCTAAGCCTGGGATACTTGTTTTTGTCAAAGGAAACCAACTGTGGCAAAGGACATTCACAAAGGCCAATAAAGTACTCAATTTCTACAAGAACCCTGTATTTGATTAATGCAGCCTCTGAAAAATAAGGAGATAAATTTGAAACTTTACTTGAATAACGACCATCTATAGGAGAAATGGCGTGTAATGCGTCTAATGCCATGATAAATTTATTAAGCGGCAAAGATAGGAAAAGCTTTATAAAGATCTTACACATTTAGCCCATAAGAAGGCTTGATTGGATTATTTATAAGCTGTTTTATGATCTATTATACACTTTATCAATAGGGCTATAATCAGTTAGAAAGTGCTATCTCAAAATTTGTGATTGATTTAGTGTAGGGTGCTTTATTTCTATGCTTAAAAATATGTATTTTTGAGTTAAAGTAAAATAACTAGTCATGAATAAATTTTTAAAGAAAGTGTTAATTTTAGTGACAATTGTATTCCTCGGAATGCAGTTTTACAGACCAGAAAAAAATATTTCTGAAACGTATAGTACTACTTATTTTGAAGATGAAACTGAGCCGCCAGCCCCTATTTTAGCTACACTTCAAAACAAATGTTACGATTGCCATTCTAACAATACAAACTATCCCTGGTACAATACTATTGCACCAGTATCTTATTGGATAGAGGACCATATTTCAGAGGGTAAAAAGCATTTAAATTTTTCTGAATGGGAGACTTATAGCACTAAGAAAAAGGACCATAAAATAGAAGAACTTGTAGCAGAGGTTCAAGAGGGAGAAATGCCATTGAAATCATACACCTGGACCCACGGAGGCCTTACGGAAGAGGAGCTTAAAGGCTTGGTGGCTTGGGCAGAGCGCAACAGAGTAATTTATCAATATGCGCTCAAATACAAAAATGGCCAATTGGCCCGTTAATTTTGGTAGGCGCTTCAAGTTATTTAACCAGACCCTAATGAATTAATTAGCTTCCAATAGCACTAGAGTATATGGAGTGTCTAACGACACTTTTCCATTAATAACTTCAGTGGTATTTCCAGAATAAGTGTCTTTTAGCGCTTGTCCGTTTTTAAATATTGACCCAACCGAAATGTCCTTTTTTCCTTCGGGTAAATCCAAACCAATAATTACTTTGTCTTCGAGTTTGTTTCTCAGATACTCCCTTGAAAAAACATAGGGAGTTGTACTTATGTCTTTATGTTTTCCAGCGCCTACAGCTATGTGATTCCCTTTAAACTGTCCAAGCATTTGCCAATGACGCAACAACTCTTTTTGATTGTCTATTTCCTCCCAATTCATGAAGCTTCTCAAGGTGGCGTCACCCTCAGTCCCTTGTACAATTAAGTTTCTATTGGTCTCATCTCCATAATAAATTTGAGACCCCCCAGGGGTAAGTAATAATACATTTGCCGCTCTGAATCCTTTCTCTCTTAGCTTGTCATAAGGTTGTCCGTCGTCGTGGGAAGTGAGGTAATTTAAAACACTTTTTTCCCTAAAGGGACCATTTAAGAGGCTGTCGTATTTTTTAAATATCTCAGCGTAGGATTTGTCTGCGTCGTACTTAAGTTCAAAATTGATCAAAGAATGAAAACCATGTGCGTAATAATCTACTTTTTTATTGCCAAAATCATAGGATCTTCCTCCAGAAATGCCATAATTATAAACCTCGCCCATCATATAAAATGAATTCTGATCTAAAACTTTTTCAGGATTATTTTTTTTCCATGTATCAAAAGCAAAGGATGCTTCTGTGTACAACATGTCCCAGGCTGTTTCTGAAGCGTGTTTTACGGTGTCTACTCTAAATCCATCAATGCCAAAGTCTTTTACATAATCTGTGAGCCATTTAACAATATACGCCTGAGGTGTTCTAGGATATCCGGTTCTAGAAAAATAGTCATCTAAGGAGGCTAATTCTTCTTTTAGTCTACCTTCATTCTTCCATTTTTCCAGTAGAAAGTTAGGCAATGAAACTTCTTTGTTAGATTCTGTTAAAATATCAGGCAGGTTTTTCACAAGGGTACAAGCGGTAGTATTTTCATAGGAATCATAAGTACAAGCTGGGGAAGTTCTTACCCAATCCTCTGGCCAAACCTCATCCTTTTCAGTCACGGGTCCAGTATGGTTTAAGACAACATCCATCACGATTCTAATACCATTTGCATGAGCTGTCTCCACCAAAGTTCTAAGTGCTGCTTCTGTGCCAAAATTAGGTTCAATAGCGGTCCAATCTTTGGTCCAATAGCCATGAAATCCGTAAGTGTTTCCAGTTCCTTCATTTGTAGCTCCGTGAATTTGTTCAACGACAGGGGAGAACCAGAGCGCATTAATTCCTAATTTAGTGAAGTATCCTTCATTTATTTTTTGTGTGACACCTGCAAAGTCACCGCCTTTGAAACCCCTAAGTACCGCAGTTTCTTTGGTTCTATTGAAGTTTATGTCATTGGTTTTGTCACCGTTATTAAATCGGTCTGTCAATAGGAAATACATATTGGCATTCTCCCAAACAAATGGTGTATTTGAACTTTCTAGATTAAGGTTTTCTTTCTCTTTACAGCCGTTAAATAATAATAATAATAAAATGGCTGGACAGATGAAAATAGATGGCTTCATTGGTGTTCTTTTAAGTAAAGCAATATACTAAAAAGGAATGTATTTTATGGGGATATGATGTAGATGAAGCTACCTGCGGATTAAAAGTAGTGATGGGTACTATTGAGCAACACTATTTCTGTCTGTTTAAAACTTTATACTCCTCATAGCAGCCACTTATGGCATCTAGAATTTGAAGGTCGTTAGCTGTTTTAATAAATGACTTGGAATAGTTGCAGTTACTTAGAATGTCTTGAATATCTGCTTCTTCAATTTGCAGTAATGCGGTGAGTGTTTCTCTGTCGAATTTAGAAGCGAGCAGGTCCTTAATATTGTTGTCTTCTTTCATCTGTCTGAGCTTTCTCATTTGCTTTGGTTTCTTTCCGAACAAGTTTCTAAGCAGGTCTGCGGGATTTAAAATAGCTCCAAGAACCTTTGAAACAGATGATGGTCTCTTATTACCTGCCTCATAACTGACGTTTAGGCCAGATATGCTGTATTGAAATGCGGTATTGACGGGGAGTTTTCTAATGTCTATTTCTAAGTAACCCGTGAGTTGATATGGTTTTAAAACCACTTCCTCTAAGGCATATGCTAACTCTGTCAAAGCTATTTTTGTATTTTGGAAAGTCATCATATCATTGGTCACCCTAACCTTGATAGTTTTAAAACCTAAATAAGATAAAAGTAAGGTGTCATTGGCTACCGCAGGGACTGTGAAGTTTCCATCCTTATCTGTTATGGTTCCCTTTATTTGAGAAAGATTAATGACGTGAACACTTTCTAAAGCCTCCTGTGTTTGAGCATTTATAATAGTCGCATTTATCTCATCTGACTGCGCTAAGATAGATTGCAGTCCAAGAATAAAAGTAAATGTAAAAAGGACTATTTTGATTGTTGGTCTGTTATTTCTCATATCTTAAGCTTGGCATAAAGATAGGATGGAAAACAAAAAAAAGGCGCCTTGGCGCCTTTTTTTTAACTAAAATATATGATTACATAAATCCGTTTCTTCTCTTGCTTTTCTTGTTTTCCGAGAAAGGAGATCCGCCAAAGGATTTACCTCCATCTCCAGAACCCCTTCTTCCGGAATCAGACCTGTCTGAACTAGTAGATCTAGAAGGGCGATCTGATCTTGAAGATCCACCCCCTTTGTAGCCACCACGTTCTTTGCTTCTAAAACCGCTTCCGCCACCAGATCCGCCTTTACTTCTGCCTTTAAAACCTCCGCCACCTCTGCTGGAACCTCCACCAATTGGATTGTTAGAGACTTCCACATTAACAAAGCGGCCGTCGACCTTTAGGTCCTTAAAAGTATTTAAAATGGCTTCTTCAACATTAGCTTCAGAGTTAAAGAATGAAAAACTTTCTTTAACATCTACTTTGAAAATGTCGTCTTTACCAAGGTTGACAGTGTCTCTTAAAAAGTCTTTTAGGGACATCCAATCATAACCGTCTTTTTCACCAATATTAATGAAATAACGGGTAGATCCGTCTCCACCGTAGTTTTTTGAGGCGCCTCTGTCTCTAGAGTCGCCAGAATCTCTACGCTCTCCTCTTTCAGGTCTTTCTCCTCTGTCCCTGTCATTTGAGTTTAAATCCTTAGCCTTATTGTAATAATTAAAGAAACGACCAAATTCAACGGAAACAATTTTTTGCACCAAGGTATCCTTATCAATACCTTCTAGCATCTCGTTAATGGCAGGAAGGTAGTTTTCTACATCTGCATTTACTTCTGTATCCTTAATCTTGTTTACTAAGTGGTACAGTTGGGTTTCGCATATTTCCATTCCTGTTGGAATAGGTTTTGCTATAAATTTCTTTTGAATTTTGTTTTCAATGGCTTTTATCTTTCTCATTTCTGAGCGGGTGATAATAACCATAGAAGTTCCTGATTTACCTGCCCTTCCGGTTCTTCCTGAACGGTGGTTGTATGTTTCTATTTCATCTGGAAGTTGGTAGTTAATTACGTGTGTAATGTCGTCTACATCTATTCCTCTGGCTGCTACATCTGTAGCAACTAACATTTGTATTTGTTTTTTTCTAAAAGCGTTCATGACCAAATCTCTCTGGTTCTGGCTTAAATCTCCGTGAAGTGCTCCTGCGTTGTAACCGTCTTCAATTAAGTTTTCAGCTACTTTTTGAGTGTCTCTTTTTGTTCTACAAAAAATCACAGAAAAAATGTTAGGATTGGTATCTGCCAATCTTTTTAACACAGGGTAACGGTCTCTTCCTCCGGCTACATAATATTCATGTTGTACTGTTGTTGCTCCAGAATTCTTAGTTCCCACAGTAATTTCTTGTGGGCTGTTCATGAATTTTTTAGCAATAATAGCGACTTCTTTAGGCATGGTAGCTGAAAACAACCAGGTCGCTTTTTCTTTTGGTGTATTGGATAAAATGTCTTTGATGTCTTCAAAGAACCCCATATTTAACATTTCGTCTGCTTCATCCAATATGCAGTAATCAATTTTAGAAATGTCTACCATTCCTCTGCTGATCATATCTTTCATTCTTCCAGGGGTAGCTACAACAATTTGTGCGCCTCTCTGAATTTGTCTCGCTTGGTCTTGAATGCTAGCACCACCGTATATGGCTACCGTATTTAAGCCTCTTTCATATTTTGAATACGCTTGAATCTCCTTTGTTATTTGTAAGCAAAGTTCTCTGGTAGGTGAAAGTATTAAACCTTGTGTTGTTCTGCTTGAAGGATCTATTCTTTGAATAAGTGGAAATCCAAAAGCAGCTGTTTTTCCAGTACCTGTTTGTGCTAGCGCCACTAAATCTATGTGGTCTGCTAATAATAGGGGAATGGCTTTTTCTTGAACTTCTGATGGGGTTTCAAAGCCTAAATCTTCAATAGCTTTGAGCAGGGACTCTTGAAGTCCCAATTCTGAAAATGGTATCATTTTTAAATGTTTAATCGCAAATATGTCTATTGCATAGAGCGATTAACCTTTACTAACCTTTTACTCAGCGCAACACATGCTATACTAGCGGCGTTATTTGAAGTGGCAAAATTACAAAAAATAAACCAGAATACCTTGAAATGTAATACATATGTTATGTTGCGTTATGTATTGATTTTACTGGTGTTTTAGGGATTTTGGCGCAATTAATTAAAACTAGAGATTATTTAGATAGGCAATTAGCGCACTAATTGCCTTACCTCTGTGACCAATTTTTTGTTTTATGGCCAAGGGTAATTCGGCAAAGCTTTCGGAATGATTTTCAGGGATAAAAATAGGGTCGTACCCAAAACCGCCATTACCTTTTTTACTTAACGCAATGGAACCATATACTTTTCCTGTAAAGTATATTAAATCATTAGCGGTTTTAAGCGCAATGGTTGTTTGGAAGTACGCTTTTCTGTCTGTAATGTGCTCAAGTGCTTTGAGTAATTTATTCATATTTGCGCTCGCGCTTGCATTGGGCCCTGAATACCTAGCAGAGTGAACACCAGGTGCGCCATTTAGCGCTGGAACAAACAAACCAGTGTCGTCGCTAAAGCAAGCTTCATTAAAGCAATTGAAAATAGTATTTGCTTTTGTCGCTGCATTTTCCTCTAAAGTAAGATAGGGTTCTGGAATTTCTTGACTAAATGACAACTCTTTAAGCGATAGTATGTCAATATTAGTAGGGAGTTGAGACTTTATTTCATTGAGCTTGTTTTGGTTGTGTGTGGCGAAAATAAGTTTCATCTAAATATTTTTTTTCAAAGATACTTTAAATTTACCTCAGCTAGGGCTGTTGTAAAAGTCACAACAAAAGCCTCATTTTATTTTATAATTGTGTGTTTTTGCCCAATAAATTACATTTTTGTGAATATTGTTTAATATGTGTATAACTCCCTTAAAAATGAATAGACAAAGCGCTTATAAAGCGTAAATAATAGCTATTTTTATGCCTTAATTTAAAATTCCTTCTCGTGGGTAAGAAATACGTTTTTGACTTTGACAGTACTTTGACAAGTGTAGAAGCATTGGATGTTTTGGCAGAAATCACTTTGGCAAATAAGCCAGAGAAAGACGCAGTTGTGTCAGAAATTCAAGCCATTACAAACCTCGGTATAGATGGAGATATTTCCTTTACAGAATCTTTAGAGAGAAGGCTTTCGTTATTACACGCAAACAAGGCAGATTTGGCTACTTTGGTTCAAGAATTGCAAAATAAAGTGTCTGCTTCAATAGTGAGAAACAAAGAATTTTTTGAGAAGTATTCTGAAGATATTTATGTGATTTCATGTGGTTTTAAAGAATTTATTGAACCAATTGTAGCGCATTATAATATACCAGCACACAAAGTATATGCCAATACATTCACCTATGATGAAAAAGGTAATATCACAGGATTTGACAAAGAGAATGTATTGTCTTCGCACAATGGAAAGATTGAGTGCTTGAAGCGAATGAATTTAGATGGTGAAGTTCAGGTAATAGGGGATGGGTATAGTGATTATGTCATGAGAGAAGCTGGGATTGCTGACAAGTTTTTTGCCTATACTGAAAATGTTTCTAGAGACAAAGCCACGGCAAATGCAGATCATGTTACACCAAACTTAGATGAGTTCTTATATGTTAATGACCTTCCCAGAAACATCTCCTATCCTAAGAATAGAATTAAGGTTTTGTTGCTAGAAAATGTTCACCCTGAAGCTTTTAAAAAGCTTTCTAAGGATGGTTTTTCGGTTGAGTTGGTTAAAACCAGTTTAGATGAGACCGCTTTAATTGAGAAGATTAAAGGGGTGCATGTGCTAGGGATTAGATCCAAAACACAACTGACGCAAAAAGTTTTAGATGCTGCAGATAAACTAATGGCTGTTGGTGCTTTTTGTATCGGGACCACTCAAATAGATTTAGAGGCCTGCAAGAAAAAAGGGGTGGTTGTTTTTAATGCGCCTTACAGCAATACCAGATCTGTAGTGGAATTAGCTATTGGAGAGATTATTATGTTAATGAGAAGTATTTTTCCTAGAAGTACTGAGATTCATCAGGGTCAATGGAATAAGACAGCAGCAAATTCAAGAGAAGTTAGGGGAAAGAATCTAGGTATTATTGGTTACGGGAATATTGGCAAACAATTATCTGTTCTGGCTGAAGCTATGGGGATGCATGTTTATTTTTACGATGTAAATGACCAGTTATCCATCGGTAACGCCACCAAATGTGATCATTTAAATGAACTATTGGGATTGTCAGATGTAGTGAGCTTACATATAGATGACAACAAAGCAAATAAAGACTTTTTTAATAAGGCTGCTTTTGACGCTATGAAGCATGGGGCTTTATTAGTGAATCTGTCACGAGGATTTGTAGTGAATATTGAAGCCTTGGTAAGCGCATTAAAATCCGGCCAAATAGGTGGCGCTGCAGTAGATGTTTATCCAGAGGAGCCTATTAGCAATGGAGCCTTTGTAACGGCCCTTCAGGGTATGGAAAATGTTATATTAACACCTCATATTGGAGGCAGTACGGAAGAGGCACAAAGAGATATTGCTAATTTTGTGCCAAATAAAATAATGGAATACATGAATTCTGGAAATACGGTAGACGCTGTAAACTTTCCAAATATTAGACTGCCCAAGCAACAAAATGCCCATAGATTTTTACACATTCATAAAAATGTTCCAGGAATTATGGCCAAAATAAATGAAGTGTTGGCATCCTTTGATATGAACATTAGTGGACAGTTTCTCTCTACAGATGCTGAGGTAGGTTATGTGATTTCAGATTTAGATAAAGATTACAACAAAGAAGTGATTAAAGCACTTAAGGAAATACCTAACACCATTAAGTTTAGGGTATTGTACTAGTGTGGGTGCTTTCGAAAATATTAAATGATTTTTATCTGTGGTGGTAAGGTTCATTTTTTAAAATACTAAACCCTCTATACAACTGTTCTACCATGAACAATCGAATCATCTGATGAGAAAATGTCATTTTGGATAGGCTAATTTTTCCATGGGCTCTTTGATAAACTTCTTCGCTGAATCCATAAGGACCACCAATCACAAAAACCAATTGTTTTTGACCACTTAGCATTTGTTTTTGAAGGTAATTTGAAAATGCTACTGAGTCATAACTTTTTCCGTTTTCATCTAATAGGATAAAGATATCTGCGGGTGTGATTTGTTTTAAAATAAGCGCAGCTTCTTTTGATTTTTGCTGTGACTCACTTAAATTTTTACTATGTCTAATATCTGGGATAATGTTTATTTCAAAACTGACATAGTGTTTGAGTCTTGAAATGTAAACATCAATAAGGTGTTGTAGCTCTTTTTGGTCTGTCTTTCCAACAGCAATTAGTTTTATGGTCATTTTAATCAGATAAGTATACAAAGGTATTTGTTTTTATTAATTTAGCAGAAAGACTATACGTTTACCATGTCAAAGGAGATTGAGATAAAAATTCAAAAAATACCCCTACTTAGAAACTTGTTGTCTTTACTTAAAAAAGTTCAGCTCCCCGGATTCGAAGGTTTGTCTGCATATGATCTTATTGAGATGTATATGTTGGGGATAATCAAGGGAGCGCTTTCTACAAGGGCGAGTGCTATTTCTTTCTCGCTTTTTACGGCGCTATTTCCACTGCTCATTTTTATATTAACCTTGGTGCCGTACATTATTCCTTACATTCAAATAGGAGACCAGGCATTTGAGGAGCAATTGTTTTTGTTTATGGAATCTTTTTTGCCCACTGCCACTGGAGATTATTTTTCTGAGATTTTCAATCAGATTAAGCAGCAAAAGCAGTCAGGCTTGTTATCTACATCTTTTGTGGTTTCTATTTTTTTAATGGCCAATGGGGTGAACGCTATTTTCGGAGGATTTGAAAACTCATACCATTCAAAACTCAGCAGAAACTTTTTTAAACAATATGTATTTGCCTTAGCTGTAGGGCTTTTATTATCCCTGCTTTTTATCTTGGGAGCCATTGGATATGTATATTTTGAATTTTATATTTTAGATTTCATGATTGACTTTTCAAAAAGCAATCCCTATACCTCTGCAGATCAAGAACTACAGTTGGTGTATTGGTTAAAGACCGCTTTTTTCGCGGGTGTTTTCTATCTGATTACAACTATTTTGTATTTCTTTGGAACAGCAGAAACGACCAAGACCAATTTTTTCTCCATTGGCGCTTTTATGACTACCGCTTTGTTTTTGTTCACCTCTTATTTTTTTGGAATTTATATAGATAATTTCTCTACCTATAACCAGCTATATGGTGCGTTAGGGGGGCTTTTGATTCTAATGTTTTATATATGGATTAACTCAAATATCTTGCTTTTAGGCTTTGAGCTCAACATGAGCTTATTTTCATTAAAGAGTGGTATTGTGAAAAATAAAGAGGATTCATGATCAGGCACTTTGTTTCCGTTATTCTTCCATTGCCTTTAAAGCAATTATTTACCTATGAGTTAGAAGAGGCGGAATATCAATTCCTTTTACCGGGCATGAGGGTTGCGGTCCCCTTTGGTAAATCCAAAGTGTATACCGCATTGGTTTATTCCCTTGAAAATACATTTGAAGGAACTTACGAACCAAAAAGAATACTCTCCATTTTAGATGCTACACCAATTGTTACTGAAATACAATTAAAGCATTGGTCTTGGATGGCAGATTATTATATGTGCGCTTTAGGTGAGGTATATAAAACGGCTGTTCCAACTGCACTGATTTTAGAGGGAGAGACACATCTCAGGCGTTCAGATATCTTGAAAAGGGATCATGATGCGCTCATAGCAGGTCTTTCGGACAATGCTTATATAGTTTTGGATGCACTGTCCTCAGACGTATCACTTCCTATTCAGACCTTGAGTACTCTTGTGCAAAATGACAATATTTTTAATATTATTGAGGTGCTTTTAAACCTTAAATTAGTTGTTGTTGAAGAGCAACTCACGGCACGTTACACCCCAAAATTTAGAAATGAGTACGCCTTTCCAAAGCATTTTCTTTCAGATGCTAGCCATGTAGAATCTTTGGAGTTAAAGCTTAAAAATGCCCCCAAACAGCTTGAAATAGTAAATTTCTTTATTGCTGCTGCATCACATTCAAAAGTGATTACCGACCTAGATCTTAGAAATAATGGACTAAGTCCTGCCGCATTAAAGGCATTGGTTTCTAAAGGTGTATTGGAAAAAACAGCAAGAAGGGTAGACCGTGTTTTACTTGATCCGGATTTTAAAACAATACCAATTAAACCTTTAAATCCTCCACAAATAAAAGCATTGGCTGCAATTAAGTCTCATTTTAATGAACGAAAAGTGGCGCTTTTACACGGAGTCACTGCTTCTGGAAAGACAGAAGTATACGCGGCTTTAATTCAGGAAGCGCTTTCAAGTGGAAAGCAAGTATTGTATTTATTGCCTGAAATTGCATTGACAACCCAGCTTATCACCAGGCTTCAGTCCTATTTTGGCACTAGTGTTTCTGTGTATCATTCTAAATACAATTTGCAAGAGCGTGTAGAAGTTTGGCAAAATACAGTCAATGAAAGCCCAAAGGCGCAATTGATTGTTGGCGCTAGATCTGCACTTTTTTTACCGTTTAAGAAATTAGGTCTCGTAATAGTAGATGAGGAGCATGAAAATTCATTTAAACAGTTTGATCCAGCCCCTAGATACCATGCTAGAGATTCGGCTATTGTTTTGGCACATATTTCAAAGGCAGCTATTGTATTGGGCTCCGCTACCCCGAGTTTAGAATCAATGCAAAATGTATTGCAACACAAATACGGTTTAGCGGAATTAACCAAAAGACATGCAAATATTGCTATGCCTAGTATTAATTTGATAGACCTCAAGGAACAATACAAAAAGAAAAAGATGAAGCTTCAGTTTTCAGAGCCACTCAGGTGGGCTATTGAAGAAACTTTGTCTGCAGGAGAGCAGGTGATTTTATTTCAGAATAGGAGGGGATACGCTCCAATAGTTGAATGTTTTAGCTGTGGGCACACCCCTCATTGTAAAAGTTGTGATGTGAGTTTAACCTTTCATTCTAACGCAGGAGTGCTTCGTTGCCATTATTGTGGTTATGAAGAATACAAAAAGTCTCAATGTAATGCTTGTGGAAGTTTAGATGTGTCTACAAAAGGTTTTGGAACAGAACAAGTAGTCGCTTCTTTGGAGGTGCTTTTTCCTGAAGCTAGGGTGGGTCGAATGGACCTAGATACAACAAGGGCAAAAGATGGCTACCAACAAATTATTGATCGTTTTGAACAACATGAAATAGATATTCTTGTAGGTACCCAAATGTTGAGCAAAGGATTGGATTTTAGAGATGTTGGTTTGGTGGGTGTAATGGCTGCAGACGCGTTGTTAAACTTTCCTGATTTTAGAGCGCATGAGAAGACCTTCCAATTACTTACCCAGGTTGCAGGACGCGCGGGTAGGACAGAAAAAAAAGGGAAAGTGCTCATTCAGACTTACCAACCAGAGCATCAAATCCTTCAGCAGGTAACTAGCTATGAATTTCAATCTATGTGTAAGGAGCAATTGTATCAGAGAGAGATTTATAAATACCCTCCTTTTAATAAAATCATTAAAATAACCCTCAAGCATAAAGAATATAATAAGTTGAATGATGCCGCAGATTGGTTTGCCAAGGGTTTAAAAAATATATTTAAAACAGGGGTTTTGGGACCTGAATTTCCTGTGGTGTCTCGGGTTAGAAACCAGTATATTAAGCACATACTCCTAAAAGTACCTCATCAATATGCACTTAAGCAAGTGAAAGATTCTTTGCTGAGGTTGGAAAAGTCATTTGAGGCAGTAGGACCATTTAAAGGGGTGAGAATTGTCTTTAATGTGGACCCGTATTAACCAACATTAACGGGCTAAGCGCTCAATTTATTACTAGCATTAATAGGTGTAATTTATTACTAGCATC
>ERZ807291.7072-NODE-7072-length-13233-cov-5.010624_pt1 | contig 13233 bp, 12 predicted proteins | sample MGYA00521257_ERZ807291 | MGnify/ENA primary metagenome ERZ807291 (study PRJEB31413, sample SAMN03169783) | marine metagenome | biome: Marine; feature: Water; material: Subsurface seawater | place: North Sea | collected 2011-04-28 | depth 1 m m ...
CGGCCTGCAAAGCCGTTTACGCCGGTTCGATTCCGGCTTCAGCCTCCAATATTTTCTAAAAATAAAGCTATAATTAAGTAATAGGAGAAATGATGCAATCCGATAGCCATTCAAATAGATTCAATAATGAGAAAGAAATAGATTGGAAATCTTTTTTCTTGATTATCCTGGATCATAAAAAATTTATTACTCTTATAACTACTGTTGTGACTCTTGCAGTTATTATTTTAAGTTTCACTTTTCCGAATCAATATACGGCATCTGTGCTGCTGAAACTTTCAGATGAGCAGTCACAAAGCACGTCATCCTCTATTGGAGGAGCTGCAGGTCTAGCATCAATGGCCGGCATTACATTAGGCGGCGGAAATAACAGCGCTTATTATACTGATGCTGTTCTAAGATCAAAGAAATTCTTAAGTCATATAGCTAGTTTTCCTGGTGTAAGAGAAAACTTAACAGTTGCTAATGGGTTTGATTTTAAAACAGGAAAAATTCTTTATAAGAAAAAATACTTTGATGGTGAAAAGAAAAAATGGCTGCAAACTGATGCAAATGGCAGTCCAATGATACCCTCAGATCAAGATGTTATTGCTGCAATAAAGCAGCGGATGAACATTTATGTTGATTTTGAAACTAATTTTATTACTATTACTTTTCAGCATTTTTCACCTATTTTTGCTTTTGAATTTATTAATTTACTTGAAGGGCAGCTTAATATTATTGAAAGAGAGAAAGATATTAGGGACTCTTCAAGAGCAATTACATACTTAAATAAACAGCTTGAAAAAACAAGACAAGCGGGTATTCAAAATGCAATTTATCAGCTTATTGAATCTCAGCTACAAACTCAGATGTTAGCAAACATAGATGAGCATTATTTGATTACCCCAATAGACCCAGCTGTAATTCCAGAAAAAAAATCTTTTCCTTTCAGGCGTAATATAGTCATAGTCGTATTTATTCTTTCCTTATTAGGCAGCTCTATATTGGTCTTGCTAAGACATTTTTATCTGCGCCCCTCATCTTAATTAACCAGTAAAGGCATATATTCTTTAAGATTTATATGCGTAAATCATAAAATATTAAAGAGGATTATATAAATTGAAAGTATTGGTGACGGGTTCGGCTGGTTTTATTGGATCTTCCGTGGTGATGAAGCTTCTTGAAAGAGGTGATACGGTATTTGGAATAGATAATCACAATGATTACTATGATCCAGCTCTTAAAGAAGCTCGATTAGATAGGTTTAACAATCATAAGAATTATAAACATCTTAGATTAAACCTTGAGGACAAAGTAGGAATTTTAGAATGTTTTAATGTTCATAGACCTGATAGAGTTATTAATTTAGCAGCTCAAGCCGGTGTTAGATACTCTCTTACTAACCCCCATGCTTATATTGATGCAAATATTCAAGGATTCATTAATATTTTAGAGGCATGCAGGCACTTTGAATGCAAACATTTGACTTATGCTAGCAGCTCAAGTGTTTATGGAGGCAATACAAAATTACCTTTCTCAGAGCATGATGCAGTTGATCATCCAGTTAGTCTCTATGCAGCAACAAAAAAAGCCAATGAATTAATGGCACATACATATTCTCACTTGTATGGAATGCCAACTACCGGCTTGAGATTTTTTACTGTGTACGGTCCTTGGGGCAGACCTGATATGGCATTATTTTTATTTACTAAAGCAATTCTAGAAGGGCGCCCTATAGATGTATATAACCACGGTGAAATGACCAGAGATTTTACATTTATAGATGATATTGTCGAGGGCGTAATAAGGGTAAATGACAAAACCGCCCTTTCAAATAAAGACTTTGATTCGCTTAATCCTGACCCTGGATCAAGCAACGCACCATATCGGGTCTTTAATATTGGCAATTCAAGACCAACCCCCTTAATGGATTATATCAAGGCAATTGAAACATCGCTTGATATGGTTGCTGAGAAAATTTTTTTACCCCTTCAGCCTGGGGATGTCCCCGCAACCAGCTCCAACACTTCAGAGCTTGAAAAGTGGGTTGGATTTAAACCAAGTACTCCTGTTGAATCTGGAGTGGCTCAATTTGTTGATTGGTATAGAGATTTTTATAAGGTCTAACTTTCTTGCTTATATATTTTTCTATAACCAATACATATTATAATAATGTCTCTAAAATTTTTATGAGTAAATAATCCTGAACACTAGTCAACAAATTATATCTGTTATCGGTTTGGGCTATGTCGGCCTTCCTTTAGCTGTTGAATTTGGTAAGAATAGAAAAGTAATAGGTTTTGATTTAAATTCTAAGCGAATAGATGACCTGAAAAATCATTATGATTTTACAAAGGAAGTAGAGCCTGAAGAGATTCTGCTAGCAAGCCACCTTCAGTTTAGCTGCGAAGTAAAAGATTTAAAAGAAGCTAACATCTTTATAGTTACCGTTCCTACTCCCATAGATAGCGATAACAACCCTGATTTAACTCCACTTCTCAGAGCGAGCGAAACTGTTGGTAAGGCCTTAAAAATAGGAGATATCGTTATATATGAATCTACTGTTTATCCAGGAGCCACTGAGGAAGAGTGTGTTCCAATTCTTGAGGCTGCTTCTGGGCTAAAGTTTAATAAGGATTTTTATTGTGGATACAGTCCAGAAAGGATCAATCCAGGCGATAAAGAGCATAAATTAAGAAATATAGTAAAGGTAACTTCTGGCTCAACTCCTGAAATTGCTGAAGTGGTAGATCAACTATATAAAGAAATAATCATTGCCGGCACCCATAAAGCTGAGTCTATTAAAATTGCTGAAGCGGCCAAGGTTATCGAAAATACACAACGAGATCTAAATATTGCTTTGATCAATGAATTAGCAATTATTTTTAATAAATTAGATATTGACTCTGAGGCAGTTCTCAAAGCAGCAGGCAGTAAGTGGAATTTTCTTCCTTTTCGACCTGGCTTAGTCGGTGGCCATTGTATTGGAGTAGACCCTTACTACCTTACTCATAAAGCTCAATCAATTGGCTATAATCCAGAGATTATTTTAGCTGGTCGTCGTTTAAATGATGGTATGAGTGCATATGTAGCATCATGCATGATTGCTATGATGCAAAAAAGATCAATTATAGTTTCCGGATCAAAAATTTTAATTCTAGGCCTGGCATTCAAAGAAAATTGTCCTGATATTAGAAATACAAAAGTAGTTGATTTAATCAAAGAGATTGAAGGCTATAATTGCGAAGTAGACGTTTACGATCCATGGGTCTCCAGTGATCAGGTAGATTTAGAGTATGATATTAATTTAATTACTTCAATTAATTGTGCAACTTATGATGGAATTATTCTTGCTGTTGGGCACAAGGAATTTATAGAATTAGGGCCAAAAAAAATTAGAGAATTTGGAAAAGATCAACATGTTTTATACGATTTAAAATATATTTTTGATAAAAAAGATTCATGTTTAAGATTTTAAGAATTAATTAACTTCTATGCGCTTCATAAATTTTAAATATAGAATTTTTTAGATGTTCACTAAGCTCCTAAGTTTCATCACAAGGGATCAAAAAATTCAATTTTCTTTTTTGTTTATGATGATTTTGGTCATGGCCTTTTTTAATGTTCTAGGTGTGACCTCTATCTTTCCATTAATGACTACTGTGACTGACCCTTCAATCGTGCAAACAAATCATATCTTTTAAATTTATATAATTTTTTTGAATATGAAAATGCAGAAGATTTTTTATTTTTGTTAGGAGTGTTGGTATTTTGCATTTTTGTTTTTTCACTTATCTTGAAATCTATAACAATATTTTTACAGTTAAAATTTACTGCCCAAATAGACTATAGTCTCTCAAAAAGACTATTTGAAGGGTGCTTAAATCATCCATATTCGTGGTTTCTAAATCGCCACAGCGCCGAGCTTGGTAAAACCTTACTTTCAGAGGTTACAACTGTAGTTCAGGGAGCCATATCTTTTAAAAATTTACTTAAATAAAAAACATATGTTATATAATTAAAGGAAGTCCAACACCTGCTGTAATTCATAAGTATCAAATCATTCACTATCCTCAAGAAAAAAAAACTCTGAATAAGAAAGCTTGCTTTATTTTGCCTAGACTATTGCCTTTAGCTGGCTTGGAGGTTTTGACGATTGGTCTTATGGAAGAATTTTTAGAAAATAATATAGATGTCGATTTAGTAATTATAGAAGAGGCTGGAAATTTTGACGGCTATCTTGATGAAAGAATAACGGTATTTAATTTGGAAGCTAACAGACTATTTAACAGCATCAATCCACTGAGAAAATATATTAATACATCAAAGCCGGATAGTATTTATGTTGCAACCTGGCCATTAACATCTTTATCCGGCATTTCTCATTTTTTTAGCTCCCATCAATGCAATTTAATTTTTTCTGACCACAATCCCCTCTCTGAGCAATATCACTATTTCAATTTTGCTAAAACACTTTTGATGAGGATCTTTACGAACCTCACTTATCGGTTCTGCGATTATCATATCTCTGTATCTAATGACGTTAGGATAGATCTCATGAGAAATTTTAAATTAAAAGGTAGTAAATTTCTTGTTATCAATAATATGGTGAAGTTCCCAAGTAATAATTCAACATCATTTGATGATTCTGAGCATCTCAATAGAATTAGAGAATTTAAAGGTTATAAAATCCTCACTGTAGGCCGAATGAAAGATCAAAAAAACCATAAATTATTAATTGATGCATTTGATTTAATCCAGAAAAAATATGAGGCTATGTTGATCATCGTCGGATCTGGAAATAAATATGAAGATACCAAGGGATATGCTGTAGAGAAAAACCTTGCTGAAAAAATTGTTATGCCTGGACATTCAAATCAAGTCGCAGAATACTACAAAAATTCAGATATCTTTGCTCTTTCATCATTATATGAGGGCTTTGGAAACGTTATAATTGAGGCGCTACATTTTGGACTACCGATAGTTTCAACTAACTGTAGTGGAGGGCCTAAAGAAATTCTGGGGAGCAATAAATATGGAATTTTGGTACCCAATCACTCTCCTAGACTTCTTGCGGACGGAATGATTAAATTATTATCTGGTGAAAAATCCTTTAAGAAGGAAAACTTGATTAGAAGAGCAGAGGATTTCACTCCTCAAAAAACCACTGAAAAATATTTAAACCTAATGAATCACTCAACTTAATATGTCCCTAGCAAAGTATAGTAAATGTCTCTTATGTGCATCTAGCAATAACCAACCTTCATTTCCATATAATATTGTTTTTGATAAATCTAAATTTAATTATCTTGCTTGCAATGATTGTAACTGCGTGTTCATTAATCCAATACCCTCTGATGAGGATTTTGAAAAGATGTATCAAAATGAAAGTTATCATGAGGAGCACTATGTTGATATTGATCTCTCGGCATACTTTGCTTCGGCAAAACTACTCTCAAAGTTTTCTGCCCCAGATGAGACTAGAGTTTTAGATTATGGATGTGGTTATGGGCATTTTTTAAAAGCATTATTGTCAGAAGGATTCTGCGCAGATGGATTTGAGTTTGATAAAGCTGCATGCTCCAAAGCTGAGACTTATTCTGGATGCAGGGTAAGAGATGTGAGTGAATTATATGATACAGATCAGGAGCAATTTGATGTGATTCATTTGGGAGATGTGTTGGAGCATCTGCCAGATCCTCAAGCAACAATTCAGCAATTAATTAAAAAATTAAGCCCTGATGGTTTAATTTTTATTGAAGGTCCAATTGAAACTAACCCAAGTCCTGTTTTTTGGGCTGCAAAAACCTTTGGCTTTATAAAAAAAGTATTTATTCGAGGAGAGAACACTGGAAAACCTACTCATCTCATAAGAGTCAATGCTGCAACTCAACTAAAGTTTATAATGGAACTGAATAATAATATTGAGTGCTTGCATTGGGAGGTCTATGAGACTGGTTGGCCATATCTTAATGGTGGTTTTATAAAAAATAGCATTGCTTTAATGGCTATTCGATTAGGTGGAATGAGATTCTTCTCGCAAATAATGGGAAATAGATTTAAAGGTATATTTAGAGTTACTCGGAATCAAATAACAAATATCACTCTATGAGTCGGTTTTTTGTAACTGGCGGAGCAGGGTTCATTGGATCAGCTTTTGTAAGATTTCTAATTAATTCCACTGGACACAGGGTCTTAAATTTTGACAAGTTGACATATGCTGGAAATCTGGAGTCTTTAGAGCCTATTAGTAATGATCCCAGGTATTCATTTCATCAAGGCGACCTTTTAGATTTTGAGCTTTTGGAAACTATATTCCAGTCTTTTAAGCCAGATTTTGTTGTTCATCTAGCCGCTGAATCTCATGTAGATCGATCTATTGCTAACCCAAGGGAGTTTATTGATACGAACATTATAGGTACATATAATTTACTAGAAGTCTCTAGGGCATACTGGAGTAAACTGAATATACGAGGTAAATCTTTATTCAGATTCCATCACATATCAACTGATGAGGTATTCGGTGCCTTGGATGACACTGGGTTTTTTACAGAAGAGAGTCCTTATGATCCGAGTTCTCCATATTCTTCATCCAAGGCAGCCTCAGATCATTTGGTGAGGGCCTGGAATAGAACATATCAATTACCAATATTAATCACTAATTGCTCTAATAATTTCGGGCCGTATCAATTTCCAGAAAAACTTATGCCGTTAATGATTCTGAATGCAATTAATGAGCAGCCCCTACCGATATATGGATCTGGAAAAAATGTAAGAGACTGGCTTTATGTTGAGGATCACGTTGAGGCTTTATATGAAGTTATTCTAAATGCAGAAATAGGAAGCTCATATAATATTGGCGGTAATAATGAGAAAACAAATTTACAAGTTGCTTCTGCAATATGCGAAATTTTGGATGATTTATTACCAAGATCATCTAAAAATTCATATAAGGATTTGATAACTTTTGTTGAGGATAGACTGGGTCATGATTTTAGATATGCAATTGATGCAAGTAAAATAAGCGCGAATCTAGGGTGGAAACCAAAAGAAACTTTTCATTCTGGTTTAGAGAAAACAATTCAATGGTATATTGGTAATAAATCATGGCTGAAAAACCTAAAGGCACTCAATAAGCAAGAGTCAAAGAAATAAATGGATACAATTATTTTCAACTTAATATGAAAGGTATTATTTTAGCCGGTGGAGCAGGAACTAGACTGCATCCAGTAACATTGGCTGCATCTAAACAGTTACTACCAATCTATGACAAACCAATGATTTATTATTCCTTGAGTACACTGATGCTTGCGGGCATACGCAATATCCTATTGATTTCTACGCCACAAGATATTGAGCGTTTTGAAGAATTGTTGAGGGATGGTTCGCAATGGGGTATTAATATCAATTATGCAATTCAAGAAAGCCCAGATGGTCTTGCACAGGCTTTTATTATTGGCGAGAATTTTATTGCAAATGAGCCTTCAGCACTTGTTTTGGGAGACAATTTATTTTTTGGTCACGATCTCCAGAATATTCTCCAGAGAGCTGCCAAAAAAACAGAAGGAGCTACTGTTTTTGCATATCCTGTTAATGACCCTCAGAGGTATGGAGTTATCGAATTTGATGAAACTGGAGAAGCAACCTCAATCGAAGAAAAGCCCTCCCAACCAAAGTCATCATATGCGGTTACTGGTTTATATTTTTATGATAATGCAGTAGTAGATATTGCTAAATCTGTTGTTCCTTCAGCTAGGGGTGAACTAGAAATTACCTCAATCAATCAAGTCTATCTTTCTAATAACTCTCTTGAGGTACAAACTTTTGGTCGAGGCATGGCTTGGTTGGATACAGGAACTCATGAGTCATTACTTGAAGCGAGTCAATTTGTTCATACGCTACAAAAACGCCAAGGAATGCTGATTGGTGCCCTTGATGAAATTGCATGGAATAATAGTTGGATTTCGGATGATCAGCTTGAAGAGCAAGCTGATAAATTTAGCAAGAGTGAATATGGTGAGTATCTTTTCAAGATATTGCATACAAAATAATATTAATTTTTAGCATCTGAATAAATGCAAAATTATAGAAATAAAAAAACTGTACTTTATCTCACTTATGATGGATTGCTAGATCCTCTAGGGGAAAGCCAAATATTGCCATATTTATTGGGCTCACTTGAATCAATGGATCAGCTAACAATTATTAGTTTTGAAAAAAGAAATAGTTTGCGTTTAGATCAAAATAATTTACATAAAAAATTAGATTCACATCATATTAAATGGATTCCATTAATCTTTTCTGAGAGATATGGCTCTTTAGGTAAAATATGGGACCTGATTAAGTTATTTATAACTTGTAGCAAATATTCTCTCTATCACAAACCTAAGCTTGTTCATGCAAGAGGCCATATCTCTGCCTTAATCGCCTGTTGGATTAAATTCATGATGGGCAATAAATTTTTATTTGATTTCAGAGGGCTTTGGGTTGATGAAAGGGTAGATAAAGGTGGGTGGAATCTTTCCCTCTTTTTTCATCGTCAGCAATATGCACTTTTTAAGTATTTAGAAAAATATACTTTAAGATTCGCAGATCATATTGTTGTTTTGACTAATATTATTGTCCCAGAGATCATAAAAATCTCTAGTCAGCCCTCAAATAAGATTACTGTAATACCCTGTTGCGCTGATTATGAGCATTTCCATTTAGCTACTACAAAAGATCGAATGAACTCTAGAGAGAAACTTAATATTCCAGATGCTCGAATTATTTTGGGATATCATGGATCTATTGGCTCTATGTATAGAATAGATCGATTTTTGAAATTATATGAAGTGGCTAAAAAAATTGATCATAAAATCTCTGCATTAATTATTACTAGAGATGCCTCTCTTCTTCACAGTTTTGTTGAAGATCTAGTTCCAATATCCATGCGAAAAGATATCCATATTCAATCTGGCTCAAGAAAAAATATGCCAAATTTATTAATGGCTATTGATATTTCTGTAAGTTTTATTGAGCCGTCTTATGCGAGGCAGGCATCCTCCCCAACAAAAATGGCTGAATCGTTTGCTATGGGCATTCCAGTGATTTGTAATCCTGGGGTCGGAGACATAGAAGCTCAAGTTAATAATTTGAATGGCGGCAAGGTTATTAATTTTTTGATAGATGAGGCCTTAGAAGATTTATCTTCAAACTTAAATGAAATTATCAATCTTGGTGGCATGAGGCTGAGAGAGAACTCAAAAAAACTCTTTGACTTACATGTTGCTAATAAAAGGTACAAGATGATCTATAATAATATTTTAGGAGCCAATTAATTGATAAATGTAGTTGTATTAAATGGTGGGAGAGGTGCAGGGACACTTATACCGCCGTTATTAAATGTTAAAGGGGTTAGCTTGACTTCAATAGTTAATGCTTATGATGATGGAAAATCTACAGGGGCAATAAGAAAATTTTTTGGAATGCTGGGCCCCTCAGATATTAGAAAAGTTCAAGAGCTAATGCTTCCTCAAAGTGACATAAATTATAATGATCATTTACATTTATTTACTTATAGATATCCTGAGAATATTTCATATGAATCAGTTATTGATGAACTCACGAAGTTTGCTCGAGGAGATAAAAACCTTTTAACTGGCATTATCATTCATGATGAAAATGTTCGTATAGCTTTACAATCTTTCTTGCATGAATTTCTTGAATCCTTGAAATTGGTCGAGAAACTTGAAAATGATAAATTTAACTTTTCTGATTGTTCTATTATGAATTGTATCTATGCAGGTGCATTTTTAGCTTCTGGAAGAAACATAGAACATGCGGCATCTTATATTGGAAAATTATTTAATTTAGAAGGCTCAGTACTGCCAACAAGCATTGAAGATAAAAAACTTATGGCCCTTAGAGAAAATGGAGAAATGCTTTATTCTGAGGCTGAAATAGTTGAGCTAAGGTCAAATGTTAGAATTGATAGAATTTATCTCTTAGATCGATGCTTGGAAAAAGAAAATTTTGATCAGCTCTCTTTTGAAGAAAAAACTTATTACCTTAATAGACATCACTCTTACACTAGCGCATCTCCAGGGGTTAAAAATGCTCTAGAGCATGCAGATATTATTATATATGCTGCGGGAACGCAGCATTCATCTCTTTATCCAACATACTTGCTTTCGGGTCTAGCAGAAGCAATTGCAGATAATAAATCAGCCTCAAAGATTTTTATTACTAATATCGGAGCAGATTATGAAACGCCAACTTACAAGGCCTCTGATTACATTTTAGGAGCATATCGATATTTAAATCTTTCGGATGCTAGAGATTACTCAACTAGAGAATTATTTGATGCCGTCTTTGTTAATAAGAGTAGTTTCAAAGCAGATGAGTCATATGTTGAGTTTGATGAATCAAGTTTTCAAAATATTGATGTGGATTTAATTGTGGATGAGTTTGAGTCTCGCAGCACGCCTGGAAAGCACGATGGGCAAAAATTAATCGAGGCTATTTTAAAAATATTTAAGTTAGATAGTCATACCAGGCTTCAATAATGAATAATACAGAATCCCTCAAGAGAAAGCTTGAAGGGAAAAAGCTGCTAATTTTCGATTTCGACGGAACTATTGCAGATACCTCTCCCTTTCACGAGATAGCTTTCATAGAAACGCTCAAACCTTTAAAAGTAAAAGTTAACTATGAACTAATTGCCGGACAGAAAACAATAGATGCGATCAAATTATGTTGTAAAAAATTAGCATTGGATGATGTGCAATATAGTGATTTAACGAAGACTAAGCAGAAAAAGTTTAAAGAACAAATTGCAAATACTATTCAGCCATTACCAGGAGTACATGAATTTTTAGAGTGGGCTAAGCCTTCTTATGATTTAGCCCTGGCTTCTTCTGGATCACGAAGCAATATAATGTTCTCCCTTGAGAGGTTGGGGTACCTAAATTTCTTTCAGTATATTTTATGTGGTGATGATGTAAAAAATGGAAAGCCTGATCCTGAAATATTTTTAAAGGTTTTAAGAAAATTTCATTATCAGCCTGAAGATGCTCTTATTTTTGAGGATTCTCAGGCTGGCTTTGAGGCATCTATCAATGCAGGTATAGAATATTTTGATGCAAATAATAATTTATGGGCCTCATTTACGAAAGAATCTATATGAAAATTATAGTTGCCGTTGTTACATATAATCGATCAATGCTCTTATCACGCTGCATAGATAACATTCTTTTGCAATCTAGAATGCCAGATGAAATTGTAGTAATTAATAACGGAAGTACTGATGGTACTGAAGAAATGCTAAGAGCCAAGGGAATTAAATGTATAACGCAAGAGAATGTTGGCTCGGCCGGAGGTTGGCATAGAGCTATTTCTATTTCTTTAGAGGAGAACTTTGATGCTATTTGGTTGATGGATGATGATGGTTTTCCTCATAAAGATGCTTTGTCGCATCTAGAAAAAGGGATGCAACCAAATATAGCATGCGCTGCCTCTTTAGTGCTTCAAGAAAATCAACCTGATAGATTTGTGTTTGATATGCCCAAATTGAATAAATCTAAATTACCGATAATATTTAGCTTGCCTAGAAAATACTCCACAATAAATGCACTAGAAGCCCATTCTCAAGATGGAGTTTATGAATTTGCCCAGCTATTTAATGGGGCTTTGATCTCGACAGATGCAGTAAGAAAAATTGGAAATGTTAATACGGAATACTATATCTATGGAGATGAGGTAGATTTTTTTTATAGGATTAGAGAAGCAGGAGCTGTTATTTCAGTTTTGGCTGCAAAGCATTTTCACCCTGATGTAACCATCAGACCTTATAACAAAATGAAAATTTACTACTACATTAAAAATACTTTAATTCTGTACAGAAAGTATTTTCCTTGGCCTAGCTTTTACCAGTTTGCAGGTATTGGCTTAATCTTATTTAGGATCGCCAAAAAAAATGGTTTGAAAACATCAATTTCACTTATTTCAGGTAGTTTAGCGCCAGTTTTTTATACAGCTATATATAGGGGCTTGAGAGGAAGGATTGCTAAAGATTATGATTTCTAGCCAGCAACCTCTTATTAGAGTCGTAATAGCAGCAGCAGGGCAGGGAACTAGATCTGGACTTTCATACCCTAAGACCTTATTTAAAATAAGGAATACCCCAATCATTGTTAGAATTTGTGAAGCGCTTTCCCAATATGATAAAAGTCCAAGCATAATTGTCGCTCCCGACTGGAAAGAAGAAATTCAAAATACTCTTATCCAACACGGAATTGACGCTGAATTAATCAATCAATCCAAACCACTTGGAATGGGTGATGCTCTTCTTCAATATGAAAACTCAGAATTTTACAAAGACGCTGAGCATATCTTATTAATTTGGGGCGATATTCCATTTATCCAAAACGAAACTGTAGAAGAAATGGTCAAGATACATCTGATAAAAAAAAATACATTTACCTTCCCAACCATAGAGTCTAATTCAGCTTACACTTTTGTTTCTAGAGACGATTCTGGTGATGTGCTAGAGTTGATTGAGACTAGAGAGCTTGGTATTAAAAAACCACAGCCTGGCGAAAGAGACATAGGACTATTTATTTTTAAAAAAGATCCAATTTTCGATATTTTAAAAGAGGATTTACCAAATAGACTAGGAAAATATACAAATGAACATGGCTTTTTATATTTAGTGAGCTATCTATATCAGAGGGGCTTTAAAATAGAGGGTTTAAACATTGCAACTGAGATGGATCTTGTCTCATTTAATAGTATCGATGATATTAGTTCTTATCTATAATTCAGCTTAGTAATAACATCAAATAAAATATGTGCGGAATTTCAGGAGTTCTTTCTGATAAAGAAAACAACTCAATAGATATAAAGAGAACAGCGGCTATTATGTCTAGCATCTTATCTCATAGAGGGCCTGATGACTCAGGGCTGTGGATAAACCCTGAAAATATTTGCGCTATGAGTCATTCACGGCTAGCAATCATTGATCTCTCATCTGCTGGGCATCAGCCCATGAACTCTCAATGTGGACGATACACAATAGTATTCAATGGAGAGATATATAACCATCATCATCTCAAAGTTGAGTTAGAGAGAAGTAAATTATGTAATTCAATCTGGAAGGGCCACTCAGATACTGAAATATTATTAGAAGCGATTAGAGTCTGGGGTCTTAAACAGGCCCTCCAAAAATCTAATGGGATGTTTGCTATTGCACTATGGGATCATAAAAAAAAA
>ERZ807291.7075-NODE-7075-length-13230-cov-7.539658_pt1 | contig 13230 bp, 16 predicted proteins | sample MGYA00521257_ERZ807291 | MGnify/ENA primary metagenome ERZ807291 (study PRJEB31413, sample SAMN03169783) | marine metagenome | biome: Marine; feature: Water; material: Subsurface seawater | place: North Sea | collected 2011-04-28 | depth 1 m m ...
CAGTTGGGAGAGCGCAAGACTGAAGATCTTGAGGTCACTGGTTCGATCCCGGTTTGCGACAAAAAAAACATGTGCTCCTATAGCTCAGTGGTAGAGCGACACCCTTGTAAGGTGTAGGCCGAGAGTTCGAACCTCTCTGGGAGCTATTAAATAATTATAAAAAAATAGAAATATTTTTTTATAGATTACATAAATTAAAAGAGTAGTATGGTAAAGCCACGAAGTGACATTAGTATTCAGGTACACCAAGATGATCATACAATGATCAGTATGAAAGGGTAATACTAGAAGAGTCAAGCGGAAGGCAAATTGAACAGTCATTTTCTACTTTGTAAATTTTTTATAATTTATTTCATAATTTTATTCATTGTATATTTGGGTAACACTTGCCAAATATGTTCTGTGATGATTGTACCTCCAACCATTGCTAAGTACTTATCATTATGAGTATGAGCTCTATATATAATTATAGCTCCTGCTACAAATGCTAAAACATCTGTCCACACAGATGAAATGAAACTACAGTTGGAGTCTAAAGGTATAGAACTTTCCATCATATAATAATATAATGATCCAACAACAAATGCTACTAAAACAATTTCTAAAGTATTCATATATAATTATGAGATAAAATAATTGACTAAAATAAATTTATTTATCGTCAAATAATGATTTATCGCCATCAAATCTCCAATGTTTTCCTACTTTTTCTATTCCTTTTTTTCTTAAGCTATTTATGAAATTATTCCTCTTCTTCTTTTTCTTCTTTTTACTAATTCTCTTAACATTACTAAATAAGTAAAATAATCTATTATAAAATTCTATAACATTTTTTGGATTTTTTCCTTTATGTTGTGACTCACATTTGATTTAGTAAATTTTTAGTTTATAAATTTATTAAATCAAATTTTCTTCTATTTCTAATAATCTATTATATTTTGCTACTCTTTCTCCACGTGCCGGAGCACCTAATTTAATATATTTTGCATTAATAGCGACAGCTAGATCTGATATTAATGTATTATTTGTTTCTCCGGATCGATGAGATACTATTACTTCATGATTGTTATTTTGTATCAATTTAGCTGCTTCCACTGCTTCAGATATTGTACCAATTTGATTAACTTTTAGTAATAAACTATTTGCCCAATTTTCTTTCATACCTTTTTTAATAATTGTAGGATTTGTAGTAAAAAGGTCGTCACCAACTATCATAATTTTATCTCCCATTTTTTCAGTAAAATTTTTCCATCCGTCATAATCTTTTTCATCAAATGCATCTTCAATACTTAATAAAGCTGGATGTCTTTCTTTCAATGATATATAATATTCTACTAATTCATTAGATGATAGTTCTAATTCTTCTTCAACTTGATATTTTCCAGTTTCTTTATTATAAAATTCACTAGCTGCACAATCTAATGCAAGAGTAATATCTACTCCTAAGTTTAAATTACTTTTAATAACAGCCTCTTCAATTATATTAAGGGCTTCATCTGGAGTATTTAAATTAGGAGCAAATCCTCCTTCATCTCCAATATTAATTGATGAATCTCCATATTTTTGTTTTAGTAATTCTTTTAAATTATGATAAACTACATATACATATTCTGTTCTTTTATAAAAAGATACTTTATCGGTTGGCATTATCATAAATTCTTGAATTTTTAATTTACCTCCTGCATGTTTACCTCCATTTAAAATATTAACCATAGGTATTGGTAATTTAAAATTATTACTATATCCATATACTTTAGCTAAATATTCATATAATTGCATATTACTTACATTAGCTCCAGCATCCGCAAATAAAAATGAAGCAGCAGTAGTAGTATTTCCTCCTAAATTTTCTTTTAATTGTGTACCATCTAAAAATATTAATTGGTTATCACATTTTTTAAGATCTTTTAAAGTTTTTTCATCTAAATACATGAATTTATTTAATAAATCAAGGTTATATAATGCTTTATGTACACTTTTTCCCATAAACGTGTACTCTAAATTATCTCTTAATTCAATTGCTTCATTAGATCCAGTTGAAGCTCCTGAAGGAGCTGTTCCTCTTCCAATTAATTTATTATTTTGAATTAAATCAGCTTCAATTGTTGGATTACCTCTACTATCTAAAATTTGTCTACCTTTAATAAAAAATTTATTTTTAAAAGTATAATTTGTTGTGTCAGGATATTCAATAAATATTGGTTTACCAGTAGGAATTTCAAATTCACTAATATTATTTAGGCTAAATACATTTAAAATTACTAGTAAAGCACGAATTGAATTTCCATGAGCAACAATTAAGATATTCTTACCTTCGTCTAACTTTGGTTTTATTTCATCTTCATAATATTCTCTTACTCTTTTGATAACATCAATTAAATTTTCACCATTTGGTGGTCTAACATCTATACTTCTTCTCCATAATTGTACTTGTTTTTCTCCATATATTTCTGCTGTTTCTTTTTTATTTTTTCCGGTTAAATCTCCATAATCTCTTTCATTTAATTTATGAGAACTAATAATTTGTGGAATTTGATTTGATTTTTCGCATATAATATTACATGTTCTAAGAGCTCTTTTTAGAACACTTGTAAATGCAATATCAAATTTGTTATCCATTGATAATCCACATAATTCAGCTTCTTTTACACCATTTAGAGTTAAATCTATATCTTCAAAACCAGTAAATAAATTTAAATGGTTCCATTCACTTTCACCATGTCTGACTATAGTTAAACGCATATGAAATTAATATATTTTTTTATAATAGTGTATAAAAAAATTAGCAAATAGTGCCTTTAATGAAATGCATTGCAATATTGATAGAAAATGTAACAATTAGTAAATTAATCATCATTTTATAGTTATTTTCTGATTTATTTTCAATATCTGTTTGTTTGTGAATAATTTCTTGTTTAATTTTCTTTAGTTCTTTCCAAAGTTCAGTTCTTTGTTCAGTCGCATTCTTCTCTCTAAATGTTAGTTCATTTAGATTAAGATCATCTTTCTGCCAGTAAATTTTTGTAACTTCATTAACAAAATTATCATTCATTACAAAATCTTTTTTCTGTTTTTTTGTTTCAATACCAACTTTTTCCCATAGTTCATTAAAGTTAATATCAATAACTTCATATTTATCAGTGTAATTAATTTTAAGATTTCCTTTCTGAGTAGGGATACCATTTGAAATATTTAATGATGTAATTGTAACTTTACCATCTTTATTGTAAAATGTACCACCACCATCGTAAGAACCTTCTTCAAACTCACCATTATATTTAATATTTTTACCAAATGTATTAAAATATAATGTTCCATTTCCATTTGGAACTCTATTAGTTACTTTACCTTCATCACATTTATTATAAAGAATTTCTCCAACATACATAATTCTTCCATTATTAAAATATTCTGTTTCATATTTTGAATTAAGTTGAGATTCAAAATTCTTTTTAAAATCTGAATATGCACTTGAACTGCTATTGTCAAATTTTAGAAATGATGTATAAGATTTATTGTGATTATATCCATCATTATATTGAATAGAACATATTTTTTCATCCTCATCAAAATTTACTTCAGCAAATTTGTTAGTTATGTATTTCATAAATAATACTGCATTACTTTCATCAGATTCACTTTTATGTGTTCTAACAGAAATCGTTGGAATAGCGGAATTAGAAAGTTTATGTTCTGAAATTTCAGCGAATCCATCTATGTAATCTGATGATGAATAATCATCTTCATTCGAAATAGTTCTAAATTTTACAATGTATTGAGTGCTCATTTTTATATATATATAAGGTTATAATTACATAAAAATAGATATTCAATTTTTTTTTAATCATTTAAAATTTGGATTCCACCCATTATGACCATTCAAAAATTTACTAATAAAATCATTAGGACAAGTATTAGGTTTTCTAATATAAGTATGTTCAAAATCGATAATCCATATATCTTCATTTTTGTCAATAATAAAATTATACCCAGTTATATCAATATAATCAATATTTATATCTGCTAATTTTCTTATTATTTCTCTAATAATTTCATATATTTTAATAGGTGTATCATTATTATTTTCACCGTAATTATCTGATACATTTATTCCATCAATCATTTCCATTATCATTACTTTATTACTTTCATCATATGCATATATTTTAGGTATTTTTAAAATATCTAATTCATAAATATTTTTATGTAATATATATTCACTTAAACTAACATTTGATTTTATAAAAGTTTTCATTTTTATAAATTAAATAAAATAATTCTTAAATATTAATATTTCAACTTTAATATTCAATTTTAATTGGTTCTTCAAATAAAGTTTTTAGAATATATTCTAATCCAATTAAGCATCCATCTTTTTCTTTAACATTCTCTTCACTGCTCCAAAATCCTCCGGAAGTAAATTCAATATAAGTATCTTCCTTAATTGAAATTAAAAAATTCTTAATTTGGTTATATCCATAATCTCTTTGAAGATTACAATCTCTCAATTTTACAGATTTACTTTGTTGCAGATCACTAAATTTATCAGATTTATTTCCAAGTACTGCTACTGGAATACCTGGTGCAGTTTTTTTAATTTGTTCTAACCATTTTGGAATATTTTGTTTTGTTTTACTTTCAGTAACATCATATAAAAGTAAAACACCATCGGCACCCTTGAGATAAGCATCACGTAAGAGCCCACCTCTATTTTCTTGTCCAGCTGTATCCCAAAAGTCAACAGTTGCAATTCCTCCTGAAGTTTTCACTTCAATCCTTTTAAAATCAAAATTATCTGTCGCCTTATATTTTTTTGGAAACCTATAATTTTCATCTGTTAATTTATCTAGCTTGTCAAACAATGTTGATTTACCGATACATCCATCTCCAAGCAATACAATTTTTTTGGGTTCCCCCAAAACTGGCGTACTAGTACTACTATAAGCTCGTTTCATTTTATACTATATATAACATTATCAATATATATTGTAAAAATCAATTTTTTAATGGTCTCATTCGGACTCTAACCGAATATAACAGGATCAAAACCTATTATATTATAAACAACTATAAAGACCTTAGATATCTCCCGAAGGTGATTCGAACACCTGACCGTTGGAACTACAATCCACTGCTCTACCAACTGAGCTATCAGGAGATACAATAATACATTGTGTTGTGTTTAAGTATTAAAACATATTGCTTTATATAATAACATATATTGAAAATTAATAATTATAATTGTCTATGAAGTATATATTAGGTTCAATGTCTTTTACGTTAAAAAATAAATCGTGTGATTTAACTGAAAGTGATATTCAGGAAATAGCAAATTATTATAAAAATAATATAAGTGGTGTACCTCAAATAGATACAGCAAGTTATTATAAAAATGAAGATTTATTAGGTAATTTGAATTTAGAAAATTATTTGATAGATACAAAAGCTAATCCATGGTATGATAATAATTTTGAGAATGGTAAGTTAGGTCAATTAAATAAAATAAATTTAACAAATCAATTAAATGATTCGTTAAATAAACTTAAGGTAGATAAATGTAATATTTTTTATTTACATTGTCCAGATAATGAAACTAATATTCGAGAAACATTAGAAACATGTGATGAATTATACAGAAAGGAAAAATTTAATCATTTAGGAATTTCAAATTTCTCAAAAAAGCAAGTTTTAGAAATTTTAGATTTATGTGATTCTAATGATTATATTAGACCAGAATATTATCAAGGTATGTTAAATCCTATTTGTAGGAAAGTAAATGAAATTAGACCACTATTATCTATTAATGATATAAAGTTTTATGCATACAACCCATTAGCTGGTGGATTATTAACTGGAAAATATGATATTACAGATCCAAATAAATTTAACTCCCGTTTTAGTAACAATTCTATATATCAAAATATATTTTGGAAAAAAGAAATAATAAATGTAGTTAATGAATTATCACAAGAAACAAATTTATATAATATGACATGGAGCTGGATGAAATATCATGCTCTTTTGGAAGATGATGATGGAATAGTTTTAGGTGGTTCTACATTAGATCAATGGAAACAAAATATTAATACATTAGATAAATGTAATCCATTATCAAATAATACCTTACTTATTTTAGACAATTTGTATAAAAAAATAGAGCACATTACACCAAATTATTATTATTAATATTATATAATTTAACATAATATTTTAAAAAATATAATTATTATTATGTATATTTATTTATTAAATTTTAGTCGAACTGGGAATTTTAGGATAGATATTAAAAAAAATTTTGAGTATTTGTTAGGTAATAGTGAATATAAATTAACAGATGAATTTGATAAATGTAATATTTGTTTTATATTTTTAGAATTTACTAATCATATGGATGGTACAATAATTAATGATTTTATTAAATATGATAACAATTTAGAAGATTTAAATAAAAATTATATTTTATTTAATCAACTAAAAAAATTATTAGATAAAAATAAAGATAAAAAGTTTTTTACTTATTATCGATCAGATGAAAGTTTATTTTATTCAACTTACTTTGATAACATATATTATTTTTCATGTCCAAATCATTTATTAATTTTTAAAGATTATATGAGTGATTATTTAGATAATATTGATTTTTTATATCATTCAAAAATGTTATTAAATAAAGAAAAAAATTTATTAGAATATTTTGATTCAAATAATTTATATGTAAAAAAATGTAATTATATAAAAAAGGTTAATAAAAGTAAATTTTGTTGTTTTCCATTATTTATTCAATTATATGGACCTTTATTTTTTTATAATGAATTAAAAATTAGGTATTATAATAATTTTACAAACATTAATAATAAAAAATATGATATATTTTATTGTAAACATCAAAGATATTCAATAGATGGAATTGGTAGGAAACATATATCATTGAATATAATTCCAGAATTAAAAAAGAAATATAATGTATGTAATAAAAAAAATATTCACCCTAAAGAATATTATAAATACTTATCCGAGTCAAAAATTGTTATATCACCTTTTGGATTGGGAGAGAGAGTAGAAGATGATGAAATATCATTATTTTATAATACGATTGTAATAAAACCACATCCAGAATATATAATTTATGACTATTTTAATACATTTACAAATAAACGTTTTAAATATAATAATCATAACTTTCCATGTATTATAAAATTTTGTAAATATGACTATAGTGATATTGATGACGTTATTCAAGATATTTTCAATAATTACGATAAATATATTGATGAAATTAAATATAGAAAAAAAAAATTACAAGAATTTATAGATGATGAAATTATTAAAAAAGATTTTAATGAAATCTTAAATTCATTCTTAAAATAATTAATAATATTTATAAACATCTTCTAATTCTATAAAAACTTCAGGTGATTTTTCCCATTCAATAAAAGGAACTGCTTTAGTAGTTGAGCTTTCTAAAGATAATAATAAATCTAATGCCCTTAATCTTCTTTCAAGAGGATTTATTTTTTTGGAAATTTTCCGTCCCAGTCTTTTCCATCTCCACTCAAATTGTAATGCTGCTGACCATGATGGAAAATTCATTACATAACATGCTCTTTCCCATATTTCTCCTTTAGCTACTTTACTACTTGTTGCTTTTGCACCACCTACTAACTCCTTATTATGTTGTCTTAATCTTCGGTCTAGATTAACTGTTGCACCAACATATGTGGTACCTGATGTTGATACTAATAGATATACATAAAAGTTAGACATATATTATATAAAAATTGAATATTTTTTATATATTATCTAATAACTATACTTAAAAAAAAATGCCTATTATTAGTCAAGAAAGTATATGCGATAAAACAATTCAATTTACTGAAAAATGTAATTTAAAACTAAAAATTGATCTGAAAACTTATGATACTCAAAAACAATATTACGACTTATCTTATAAATGGATTATTTCAAATAAGATAGATCATCCATTTTATCATGATCAAGAATTTATAGATAGTCATTCTGACGGTGAAATAATATACAAAAACTTAATTACAGATACTCTAATTAAGTTTTTAATGAAGACCAATGCAGAATTAGAAATTGAAAGTGGATCAACGTGTCCAGAAGATTATAGACTATTAATTATGAAATCAATTGCATTATTCTGGGATTAAATCCCATCATTTTCAGAATCATTCGATTTCTTTCTTTTATAATTTCGTATACAATAATACAAAATAATTAAATTACATAATCCAACTGAACTATTCGCTATCATGATTGGATATATTTTATAATAGTAACTATATGGAAGTAAAAAACTAACTGCAAGTAAATTAAATATAAGAAAATTTATAGAGATATCAGCTGTTTTATTCGTCCTAATTGTTAATAAAACTTGTGGTATAGTCATGACTGATAAACATCCCGCACCTAAATAACCAAACACTTCAAATAATAAATCATAATTCATTATAAATTATTAAAAATAAGTTTTTAAGTATTAATAACTAATAATATTATTAGTTATTAATTTTTATAGCAGGACTAGGGATCGAACCTAGGACCTTCGGGTTATGGGCCCGACACGCTACCTCTGCGCCACCCTGCTAAGCACCCCGACCAGGACTCGAACCTGGATTAAAAGAGTCGTAATCTAATGTGATATCCATTTACACTATCGGGGCTTATATATATAAACTATATATTTATACATCAACTATATATTTCAACACCCCAACCAGGAATTGAACCTGGACCAAAAGAGTCGAAATCTATCATGCTATCCTTTACACTATTGGGGCTTACATATATATATTATATTATATCTTTAAGTGGTTTAAAAATATATATGTAATGTTTTACCTTCATTTAGAATTGAACCTGGTCCAAAAAGAGTCGAAATATATTATACTATCCTTTATACTATCAACGTTTGAAATATAAAAAAGGTGTAAAATAATTTATTTTTTAGTCTATTAAATTATTTTGTGTATTTTATAGGATATAATTTAGATTTACTTATCAATTCCGATTTTCTTTTTAAATCTTGGTTTTCTATCATCTGCAAGAAATTCGAGAAATCTTCTTCTTCTTTGTCTTTGTCAATTCTATCTTTTGCGTTTGGAAATGACGATAATATCTCAAATAAATTACTATAATCTATATTTGGATCACTATGATAAAATAAATATGTATTATCAAATCGATCAAGACTAGGATTCGGGACTGTAAAATTTCTTCTTTCTTCTTCTAACTCTTTAGGTACTCCAGCGAGAGTAAACTCTTCGTTTATCACTGATGTTGGATCATAAGGGTCTTCATTCTTTATTTCTTCTTCGGGTAATTTAGAAGTATTGATCTCCTCGTTTTTAATAAATAATTCTTTCATAACCTTTTTATTTATATGATTCTGTTTGGATAGAGGTTTCATTCCCATTTTAATATGATATCCATAAGCCTCGGGAATAGCATGATTATATACTATAAAATTTCTATTCTTATTATTTAGTTCATAAATATGGTTTAATATATAAACCCATAATAATCTACCAGGTGATAAAAATTTTTTAAAAAAATTTTCGTCATCATCTGAATTTTTTAAAATATCAGGTAAAAAAACATCATCAACTGTACATCTAAAATCTACATAAAACAATGGTTTAACATCTGTTTCCTCAAAGCTAGCTATTCCAATTAAATGTTTTTTATAATATAATACGGATATGTCTTTTGGTGAATCATTTTTTTCCCAAAAATCACAGCGTGAAAATCTTTCATTTATCATATCTCTATCATTATCATGTCCTACTCTAAATATACAGGAGTTAAATATGTTTGTATCCATATATATTATAATATATATTTATATAAAAATAAATTAGAAATGAATAATGTTATTAGTAACTTAATTGAATAAAATAGTATTAGTAAAAAAATTGAAAATAAAACTTTCATAAGAATCCATTAGAAATTTAACATTATCCCTAAAGAAGTTTGAAAATGTTAAAATTAATCTTACTTCTTGCTTGTGTAGCGAAAGCTGCTCTGTGTTTTACACTGTCAAACAAGTGTTTACCCTTGACAACCAGTCTTTTGGTGATCGATCCACAAAATGACTTCATCAATGGAACTTTAACAGTTCCAGGTGCATTGGAAGATGTGTTTCGATCGATTGATTTTCTCTCAAAATTTAGTCATTCGATTGATAACATCTTCGTAACTCTCGATACTCATACTCCCAACCACATTGCTCATGAACAGTCCTTATTGAAGGATCTACAAGGAAATGAACTTCCTAATTTCACAACTGTAACCGTAGCCGATATTGAAAATGGTAAAGTAATAGTGAAGGAAGGAATGAAAGAAAACCTCCTTCAGTACTTGAAAGATCTTGAACAAAGTGGTAAGTATCAATATACCAAGTGGCCCGTTCATTGTGTTAAGGACACTCATGGACACTTGGTTCATAGTGAACTTCAAAATCAATTAAATACCTGGACAAACCAGTCAGGTAAACAGGTACATTACATTGAAAAAGGTAGTAATGATTTTACAGAGATGTATTCAGCACTATCTGCAGAAGTACCTCAAGAAAATGATTCGTCAACTCAATTAAATACTGAGTTGATTAAGTCACTAAATAAAAATGACTATGTCATCGTTTTTGGTCAAGCAAAGTCTCATTGTGTCAAGTCAACAGTTGAGGATTACCTTAATAATATTGGCCCTACCACTAAGATTATACTTCTCAAAGACCTTACAAGTTCTGTACCAGGTTTTAATCATCTAGGTGATGAACTTGAGAAAACGTTAATTGACAATGGTCATTTTGTTACAACATCAGATAATTTGAATACTCTCCTAATGAAGCGAGAGATAAGATATTAATTTTTATCATCAAGTGGTTGATAACTACTGGATGATTTTTACAGTTTGATATATAACTAAAATTTTAGTTATATATTAGACTCCAATAAAAATTGAATTTTATATATTATAGTGTTAATATTAATTAAATCAATTAATAAAGATGCAGTTAGAAAGAAAAGAAATGATGGGTGAAGGAGGGGTTAGAATTGTATTTTTTATTATGTACGGTTCAATATCTATTGCTGTTCTATATGCGATAGTAGTTTTAAAAAATTACGATCCTTTATACTTGGGAATAACATGTTTAAATATTTTAATGACTCTAATTTATGGAATCATTAAATATTGGTCATTAAATTATGATGAAAACTCAATTAATCAATTACATTCAGAAAAGTCAGATGATCTAATAACTATTTCAAAAGTTTAATACTTTTTAAATAATTTATATATTGACATTATATAATGTCATTATATAAATTAGATAAAGATGAAAAAAACGAATTAAATAATACTTGGAAATTTTTAAATTATTTTCATGGACCATTGTTAAATAATGGAAAATATATGTATGGTACACGAAAATCATATAGAGTTAATTTGATAAAGAAGATTAAAAAAAAATATACATACGATGAATTTTATAAATATGAAAAGATATTAAATAAATTATTTTGGAAATTAAAAAAGAAAATAGAACCATTTATAAAAAATAAAAATACAATATATAAAAAAATTAGTAATGATACTTTAGAATTAGAGATATCTAAAAATAAAAATTTTTGTTTAATTGGATCTATAACCAATTCATATATACAATATAATGAAAATAATAAAATGTGGTATTATTTAAAAGAAACAAGTGAATTAGATGATATATGTATGAATATTATGAGAAATAAAAAAGAATATGAAAAGTTTCATAACAATCCAGAAGAAATTAAAAAATATTCTTATAAAACATTGGATTTATATAGTCATATGAACTATCCTTTTCCAAATATAAATCCAATGTTTTACAATGAAAATAAAAAACAATATTGGATTAAAAAAATTAAAAAAATGTATTATACAAAAAGAGTAATCACAGAAGATACTCCTCCATTATTTTCCGATTGGCTGTCTGTGCCACACCCCTACTATTGTTATGATTGTAATTGGTATGAGTTAATTAAACCATGATTTTCATAACAATTGAAATTTATGAAGATAACGCAAACTAAACCACAATATATTTATATATTTAAAAATATATAAATATATATATAAATGATTATACACAATGCATGTGATTACAAATACAGTTCTACATCAACTAATGTAGTAGATTTCTGGACAAAACCTATTAATACGAATCATGAATTCTTACAATACACCGATAGTACAGATCGGTCTTTTCAAAAAAAACTTCCAAGACGATCTAGAAACTCGTCAAAGTTGCGATATAATCATGAAAAAAACATAGAAACTAACATAAATTGTAGAGATAATCGTTGATTATATCCAATATTTTAAATTAATTTGTTATATAATCAAAATCTATTTCAAATAGATTTGCTATTTTATTACAAATATTTATAATTGCAGTACTACTCAAATTTGTTTCAAGATATAATTTAGAATCATCTAAGAACATTTTAGGTTTTCTTAAATCTTCCATATTTTCTGAAAAATATTTCTTTTTTTTACCTTTAATATTTTTTATCAAACAATCTTCAAAATCAGATAATTTTATATCCTTTATTTTTTGTATATTTTGTAAAAAAACTATTATTAATTCTTGCCATGTTTCATTTAATAATTTATTTGTTATATTATTTAAGATGATACATTTTGGTATTTTTCGTATACTTGGCGATGTTTCTTCATCTTCAGATGCTTCTTCATAATTATAATATTTTATTTCCATCTCTTTTATAAATTTATGTAATTGAGTTTCATCATTACAATAAAAATATTCTTTTCCTAAATCACTACTAAATTCATATTTATATCTTAATTCTTCTAATATTTTTATTTCTAATAAATCACAATTTGCTACAAAACTTATTAATATAATAGTTTTTGGCTTATTTAATCCATTATAACAATCGAGACGCTGCATAGGATTTCGTTGGTTTGTTTTACCAAACTTAAAAACATCTTTATTATTAAATAATCCTGTAAGCTTAAAACAATAAAGATATGGCATTTATACATTCTAGATAAATAAATAAATTGTCCCCCATTTCAATTTTTACAATATATAGTAAACTAGATTAAGAAAATGGAATAAATATGATGAACAATTTATTATTTTAAAAAATATAAGAAATATATAACTAAAAATTTATTTATATATTAAATGTTTTACCTTCATTT
>ERZ807291.7084-NODE-7084-length-13214-cov-6.034425_pt1 | contig 13214 bp, 10 predicted proteins | sample MGYA00521257_ERZ807291 | MGnify/ENA primary metagenome ERZ807291 (study PRJEB31413, sample SAMN03169783) | marine metagenome | biome: Marine; feature: Water; material: Subsurface seawater | place: North Sea | collected 2011-04-28 | depth 1 m m ...
TAATTTCATTATAAACAGGTATTATAATTGTTAACTTAATCATTTATAAATCATGTTTGAATTATTTTTTTTATCCATATTGGCAGTTATTATATTAACACCCTGTGGTTATATTTTTAATAAGCATAATGATATCAATATTATAAATTTATCTAACAATTTAATTTATGGTATTATATTAATCTCTTTTATTACTCTACTAATAAATTTTTTTTTTCCTCTAAATATTATTATCAATAGCTTGATATTGACATTACCTTTTTTGATAATTTTTAAGAATCTAAAAATTTATTTTTCTCTTAATTTTTTAAAATTTGTGATTTTAAACTCAATTATAGTTTTTTTACTAATTGCTAAAAGCACCATTTATCGTCCAGATGCAATATTATATCACCTTCCTTACACAAGTATTTTAAATGAAGAAAAGATAATTTTTGGACTTTCAAATCTACATTTTAGATTTGCTCATATTTCAATAATCCAATATTTTTCTGCTTTTTTTAATAATTTTATATTTGGATTTAAAGGTATTATTTTTTCTATAGCTATTGTCGCCTCTGCAGTAATTGTTAATTTTTTAGCTCATTTAACCTATTATATAAAAAATAAAAAATTTAATTTTCATTTTTTTTATTTATTTTTCATATCAATATTTATTTTCTATAAAATGAATAGATATGGTGAATACGGTAATGATGCTCCAACACACTTCTTATTTTTTTTTCTAATTTCAGAAATCATTCAGTCTTTGAATAACAAAGAAGTATCTTTTAATGCTAACAATTTCATATTATCAATTTTTATTATTTTAAATAAAGTCACTATGGCTTTTGCCATTTTCCTTCCCTTCATTTTTTTAAAGAAATATGAATTATTGAAAATATTCAAAATACCAAAGAGTTATTTTGCTATTATTTTTTTATCTCTATGGGTTATAAAAAATATAATTATTTCAGGATGTGTAATCTATCCAGTAAGTAAATTATGCTTTAAAAACTTAGAATGGACAAACATCACTCAGACTGAATATGTATCAAAAGAAAATGAAGCTTGGACCAAAGCTTGGCCTGATTTCAAAAATATTAATGGAATTTCTCTAGAGGAATATTCTAAAAAATTTAATTGGGTCAATACTTGGAGCAAATCACATCTAATAAAAATAATTAATATTTTATTACCTTATTTGTTATTGCTTTTATTTATTTATTTAACAATTCACTTTAAGTTTAAAGACAGAAAAATAATTCAGCGTAATATTAATAGTAAAAAATATTTTATCCTTATAGCATTAATGGTTGTCTTTTCGATAGTTTGGTTTTTAAAAGTACCAGTTTATAGGTATGGATATTCTTATTTTGTCTCTTTTCTTGGATTGATATTTGCTTACTTATGTATCTCAAACCATCCTATAAAAGATAGCGCTTATAAATTTTTTAAATTTTTTTTAATCTTATTTGCAGTAATTTTTATTTTAAAAAACTTACTTAGAATAGTTAATCCTGAAGATGTAAATAATAAAAGTTTTTTTCCTAAAATTATTTTTGTAAATAAATCTGACATTAAAAAAGTTGAATTAAATAATTTTATTTATTATGGCAGTGTAAAAATGTGTGGCTATGGTTATGCGCCATGCACTCATTATCTAAAGCAAAAATTAAAATCTAAAAACTTATACGGCTATAAAGTAATTATAGCTGATTAATCGAAATATTTATATTTAATGATGCAGTAAATAGCTATAAACGCATCTTTTAAACCTATTTTTTTTCCTTCATCATATGAACGACCACTATAAGAGATAGGAACTTCATAAAAAATATATTTTTTTTTAGCAAGTTTGACTGTCATTTCAGGCTCAATACCAAATGATTTTTCTTTTAAGTCTAATGATTTAATTGCGTCAGATTTAAATAATTTATAACCAGTTTCCATATCAGTCATATTTAAATTTGTTACAATATTTGTTATTAGAGTCAAAATTTTATTTGCAACATAATGCCAAAAAAAATGAAGCCTAACATATTTGCCCCCTAAGAATCTCGATCCATAAACAACATCAGCATCTGTATCTAAAAAGGGTTGAATTAACTCATCATAATCAGCAGGGTCATACTCTAGATCCGCATCTTGTATTAAAAAAATATCTCCACTTGCTTTTTCAAAACCTTTTCTTATAGCACTTCCTTTTCCCTTGTTAGTTGTTTGAAAAATAAACTGCACCTCATTATTATTTTTTGAAATTTCTTCAATAATTTCTCTCGAACTATCATTCGAACAATCATCAACTATGATTATTTCTTTTTCTAAAGTTTTAAACATTGCAACTTTGGCCACTATTTTTGCAATAGTTTTTTCTTCATTAAAACAGGGTATAATTATTGATAGTTTCATTTCATTAAATTATATCTATATAAATATTATTTTAAGTAAGATTAAAGCAATTCTTATTTGAAAGCAATTAAACTTGGGACTCTATAAGAATACATTAATTTTATTTGAAATTAAGTAATAGCTAGTTTTATCTTATGCTATATGCACAAAAATATTACTCTTCAAAGTTTTTTTTATCGTGAAAATATAAATAAAATCCTAATGGATAGTAGTTAATTATATTAAGCCAATTATTGAAAAAATTACCACTAGTCGTAATAGGCCATAGAACAGCAAAAAAACCAGCTAAAATACATACTTCAATATTGCTTAATTTATTTTTATTAGAAAAAGTAAGATTAATAATATTCTTTAAAAAGATTACAATTAAGTAACAAAAAATAGAGAATACGAATAAAAAACCAATTATCCCCGTTTCAGCTAAAAGTTGTATATAAGTGTTATGTGGATGTGTATTACAAGAATTGTTTTTATAAATTATTTTATCAGGTGAATGGAGTGGCTTAATTTTTGCAAATTTATCGTCTCGCAAATATTTTTGCTGGATATTAATCGATTTAATTATGCCCTCTTTACCTGAAAGATAGTTGTGTATCTTGCTATCCTCTGTAAAATGATATGAAAATAACTTACTATCCTTTTGAATTATATCTCCAACTTCAACTAAAATTTTATCAACTACTAAATTTCTAGTTTCTTTCCAGGATGTTTTAATTTTAATTAATGTATTATCAATTTCAACTCCAGGACCAGAGCTATAGGAAACAAAACGCTTATCACTACAATAATACCTAAAAGATTTGGGGGCAAACCCAACAAGTTTTTTTTTTTCAAACATCTTAAATGCAGTTTTAAACATCGGTAAATAATTTGGCATGAATTCTTTTGTATTTTTTGCAAAGAGGTGATTTTTAAATTGGGTAATATGCCTATCAGATATAACTGGGTTAAATGTAACAACTATAGTTACAGCACCCAAAATTGTGAAAATTAAAAAAATTTTAATATACTTTGATAAATCAACTTGTATAAAAATTATAGTCAAAGATAATAATAATAAGACAAACGAAGCTCTTTCACCAGAAAGTAAAACTAATAAAATTGTAATCAAAATTATTAAGGTATTAATATAAGAAAAATACTTAAATTTATCTCTAAAGACAAAAGTTAAGCCAATCATTAGTGGTAATAATCGAAATAAATAACTTCCAATGATTAAATCATCATTAAAAAAACCAGATATTCTGTCAGGTCTATATTTTGGATATCCTATAATATTTTCATCAAAAACAAACTGGATGTAACCATCAATAACAACAATAAATATTGTTAATGATAAGGAAAAAAACACATATTTTAAATATTTTTCATTTTTTTTTAGGACCTCTGAAATTGCAAAAGAAAATAAGATAAATCTAAAATAAAAAAGAACATTGGGTGCAATTTTAATAAATATTTCAGAACTAATAGATATAATAACTAAATATGTAAAATAAACAAACACATATATAAAAAAAAAATTCTTAAGGAAATCAAACTTTTTTTTTTTAAAAACATCATATAAAAAAAATAAAGAGAGAGTATTAATTATAATTTCAGCAGGGAGTGGACCAATTACTAGTGCTGCTGGTAAAAAACACAAAAGGAAAAAAGATAAATTATTTTTTTCTAAAATTAATTTATTATTCATATAAAATTTTAACTTTGTTGATTATATTTAAGTTAACTTAGATATAATACTATATTTAAAAATATAAATAAGTTTCTAAATATTTAATTCTTACTTACATTCCATGAAATAAATAACGTCCTTGATTATTTTAGTTAATAACCAAAGATGATAAATATTAACCTGGCCTTTTAATAAATTGCATCAATCTATTTACAATCTTTGCATACATGAAGGTTATTAATTTTATAGGTTTATATTTTATATTTAAAATATTTATAATTGTAAGGTTTTGATTAAAAATATTGAAAAGGCTCTTATTAGAAGAGCCACCATACCTCATAGTAACAAAAGTTTTATTGATATATTTGCTCTTAATATTATGTTTTTCCAAGTAACGATACATAAGCTCAAAATCTGATGAATTCCCTAGATTAATTTTATAAAGACCTATTTTCTTGTATAAAATTTTTTTAACAAAAAAACTTGGGTGAGCAGGGCTCCATCCCTTATAAAAATCACCTTTTTCGAATTGCCTACTCCTCCAAAATCTTAATATTTTATTAATATTATGTTTTTTTACGTATATTAGATTGCCGTATACTGAATCCACTTTAGATTGATTAAATGTATTAACAACATTTAATAGTACAGAGGAATTGTAATAGAAATCATCAGAATGTAAAATTGAAATAATATCTCCACTTGCAAGTTTTATTCCTTTATTTATAGCATCATAAATTCCTTTATCCTTTTCTGAAAGTATCTTTACTTTTTTTTTATTCTTTTTTTTTATTATACTGAGTGTTCGGTCCGTAGACAAATTATCTACAATAATAAGTTCCCAATTTGTATAGCTCTGCTTGAAAATTGAATTTAAATTTTCAGAAATAGTAATAGCGCTATTATTTGTTGGGGTAATTATTGAAATTTTTAATTTGTTATTCAATTTATATAGACTTACTTTTATCGGCTATTAAATTTATTCATTAATTAAATATTCATTGTTTAAGAGTGAATACTTATTTTTTGCAATTTAGAATAATCATTTTGCACCATTTCAGCCACTAACTGTCTAAATGAAATTTTTGGTTTCCACTTTAATATCTTTCTAGCTTTTTTTGAATCACCTAGCAACGTTTCTACTTCAGAGGGCCTAAAGTATTTTTTACTGCATGAAACTATAACTTTACCTTTATAATCATATCCTTTTTCATTCACTCCTTTTCCCTTCCAGTATATCTTTATATTTAAATGCTCTGCAGCTATATTTACAAATTCTTTAACACTGAATTGCTTCCCTGTAGCTATAACAAAATCATCTGGTTTTTTTTGTTGTAAAATTAACCATTGTGCTTCAACAAAATCTTTTGCGTGCCCCCAATCCCTTTTTGAATTAATATTACCCAATATTAATCTTTTTTGAAGTCCAAGTTTAATTCTACTTAGTCCAATACTAATTTTTCTTGTAACAAATGTTTCCCCTCTTCTGGGGCTTTCATGATTAAAAAGTATACCATTACTGGCAAACATACCGTAAGATTCTCTATAATTTATAGTCATCCAGTGGGAAAAAACCTTAGCCACCCCGTATGGACTTCTAGGATAAAATGGAGTTTTTTCAGTCTGTGGAATCTCCATGACCTTTCCAAACATTTCGGACGTTCCTGCTTGATAAAATTTTACTTTTTTTATTAAATTTAATGATTTTATTGCCTCTAGTATATTTAAGCATCCTAGAGCATCGACGTTTGCTGTATAGTTTGGTATTAAAAAAGACACAGCTACATGAGATTGAGCTGCTAAATTATAAATTTCATTAGGATGAATTAGATTGATTAGCCTATTAATTGAGATTGCATCAGTTAGGTCACCATAGTGAAGAAAAAAATTTTTATTATCATATAAATGGTCTATTCTTTCTGTATTTAACGATGATGATCTTCTCTTAACAGCATGTACGTGATAATTCTTTTTTAATAACAGCTCCGCAAGATATGATCCATCTTGACCTGTTACACCAAATATTAATGCTATTTTTTTCATTATCTATCTTTTATACTTAATTAAATCAGTAATCACTCATTATACCAATAAATTATGCAAGGTATAACTAATATTATATTAAAAAATTTTTTCTCTTTCTTTGATGACCTTATTCAAACCAACACGAAGTTTAATTTTAGGTAACCAATTAGTTTGTCTTAATTTTCTACTGTCTAGGTTTTTATTTAAGGTGCCATCTGGGTAATCTTTATCAAAAATAATATTGCCTTTAAATTTAATTAATTTTTTTATTAAAAACGCTAAATCTTTTATTGATATTGACTCATTACTACCAACATTGAATATTGGCATTTGATTATTATAAATTTTATTGAGTTTAGTTTTATTAATTTTTAACATGATTAATATAGCATTGGTTAAATCGTCAACATGTAAAAACTCTCTTATAGCTTTTCCAGACCCCCACACAAGAACATCTGTATGTCTTCTCTTTGCGTTTATAAACTTAGTAATTAATCCTGGAATTACATGGCTGGAATTAATATCAAAATTATCATTAACTCCATATACATTAGTTGGCATTAAACAGATAACATCTTGGTTGAATTGCTCAAATAATATTTCACAATGTTTAATGCCTGCAATTTTTGCTAGAGCATATGCTTCATTAGTTTTTTCTAATTTACCACTCATTAAATATTCTTCTTTTATTGGTATTTTAGATATTTTTGGATAAATGCAAGATGATCCCAAAAAGATAATTCTTTTAATGTTATATTTTTTTGCTGAGATCAACAAATTGTTTTGAATATTTATATTGTCTAATAAAAATTTCAATTGATAGTTTTTATTCTCTAAAATACCACCCACTTTGGCTGCACAAATGACTAAAAATTCTGGCTTTGTTTTAGAAAAAAACTGATCAACTTTTTTTAAATTCAATAAATCCAGTTTTTTTTTATCTAAAAATAATAAATTTTTTTATTTTTTTAATTTTAACTTTTTTAAAACTGCGCTTCCAACTAATCCGTTGTGGCCTGCTATAAAAATTTTTGAATTTTTATTAATCATAGATGGATAATATAAGATGTTCGGCTTTAATTAAAGATTTAATATTCAAAAAATATCTATTAGTAAAATGATAAAAAGTTAATTAATTAAATAAATTTATTTATCAGTGACAAATACTTTTTTTTAATTTTAATAAGCTATTATATAGCTCAAGATATCTATTTGAAATTACCTTTATTGAATAATACTTATTGATGAACTTGTTTAATTGTTTTCCCCTTTTATTTCTAGATGCAGTGCTCCATTTTGATATAGTAATAATATTTTTTACTACTGATTTAATATCAGTATTAGTTATTACACCTCCATTCAGTCTAAATCGGTTTATCTGAATGTCTTTGTTAACAAGACTTGGCAGCCCTAAAGCTGCAGATTCTAGAACAGAGATACTTAAAACTTCACTTTTAGATAATAACAAATTAACCCAGGAAGTTGATAAAATTTTTAATTTTTCTTTAAGAAATATTGGTTTCTTTATGAAAATATTTCTTTTAGTTTTAATTAAATCAATAATTTTTTGATAATAATCACTGTCATCTTTTATACCATAAATGTTTAGCTTCCATAAATCTGATAAGTTAGCACGGTCAAATGCTTCTATCATAAGAAACAAATTTTTTATTGGGTGTATTCTTCCAAAGTATACAAAATTATTGTTAAGTTTTACATTTTTATTCTTAACATCGATTGGTACTGGATTTGGAATTAAATGTACAATTGCATTTTTGAAATGTTTATAAATTGATTTAGACTCTTTTGGTGTGATAGATATAAAATTTATTTTTTTAGTGGACATTAGTTTATAAATTTTTAAAAAAAAAATCTTAATCAAATAATTAAAAATATTTTTATTTTTTAGAGCATTTTCTAACAACATACCATGAGTGTGGATAAAGAATGGAATAGAAAGTCTTATACAGTAATAAAATCCAATAAAATTTATCCATTTCCACACACCATGAATATGAACTACATCACTTTTTTCAATTAGGTTTTTAATTTTAAAATTAATTTTACGAATATTTGAAAAATAATTTTCTTTAACTAAAATAATTTTACTAGAATCATTAAAAATGCTTTTTTGAAGTTTTGTGGCAAGAATAATATGTTTTATTTTTTTTTTATTTTCTATATATTTGGATAAAAATATTACTAATGAAGAAATACTGTAGTTTTTTTTCGATAATTCTTCAGTAATGTGTAAAATATTCATAAAATTAATAATTATTTATACTATGAGAAAAAATCTAATTAAGGAAGTAAGTAAATTTTACAATAAAAGTGGATGGATTATAAAAAATAATATTTCTACAGATGCAAATCTATTTGAAGATTTAAGAAAAAACTCAAAACATTATATAAGGCTTTGTAGACTTAGAATTAACAAACATATTCCAAAGAAAGGAACAAATATTTTAGATTTTGCTTCTGGTCCAATACAATATAAGGAATACTTAAGTTACTCAAAAAACTTTGCATTTCGTCATTGTGTCGACTTTTCAAAAGATGCTATAGAATTAGCAAAAAAGAAATTAAAATCTAAAGGAAAATATTATCATAAAAATTTTTTCAGAATTAAATTTGAGAAAAATTTTTTCGATTGCTCAATAAGTTTACACACTATTTATCATATTCATAAATATGATCAAAAAAAAGCTATTATTAAATTGTTAAATATAACAAAAGTAAATTCACCTGTAATAGTGGTTTACAGTAACCCAAATACTTTAATCAATAAATTCAAAAATATTATTAATTATAAAAATAAAAAAGAACAAAAAATCTATTTTTTCTGTCATCCTATAAAATGGTGGCAACAATTTGAAAATATTGCTGATATAAAACTATATCCCTGGAGATCTTTTTCTTCACAACATCAAAAGATAATTTTTCCAAACAATATAATAGGAAAATTTCTGTTTAAAATAGTTTTTTATTGTGAAGAAAAGTTTAGTAATTTTTTTATCAATAATTTTCAATATTATTTTATAGTTTTAAAAAAAAAAAAATTATCTTAATTTAATTACTATAACTGAATAAATTATAATAATACTAATCAGCACCACTAAAAAATGACCGTAAATAGCAGTGATCAATATAGGTGCTGCAATTAAAAATTGTATTATTGTGATTGTTACATTCTGAGAATAATGTCTTAACAATATATGGTGTATATGGTTCCTATCTGGTGAAAAGGGATTTTTTTTAATAAACAATCTACTAATAAATAAACGCATTAAATCTAAACCAGGCAAAATCATTAATAGTACTATTTGGTCAGCATATAAAGTTTCATTTTCATTATACAATTTTATAAAAAAATAACCAAAAATATAAGCTATTAGAAAACTCCCACTATCACCTAAAAATGATCTATTTTTTAAATTTAAAAATAAAAAGGTAGATAAAGATATTAATAATGTTGCAAATAAGACTAGATAATAATTCCTAGAAATAAAAAAAATTGCTATCAACACAGAGTACAATCCTACTTGTAGATTTATTCCATCAAGCATATTTAAAGCATTTATAAATAGCAAAAAACATAATAAAGACCAAAAAAATCCAATATTACCCAAATAAAACTCCCTCTCTAAAAAGCTTACTTTTATATTTTCTATAATCAAATTATCCTGTATTAAAATTGTTGGTATTAAAACTATACATAATAGAGCAAACTTTTTAATGGGCACAATGTTAAATTTATCATCCAAAAATCCAATCATAAAAATAAAAAAACTCGATAAAAAGAAAATATGGATTTCATAACTATTGTTAAATAAAAATAAATTCTCAAAGGTGCTTAAAATATAAAAAAAGTAAAAAAGAAAAATATTTGTAAAGATTATTAAACCACCTGTAATAGGAATATTCTTTTTATGAAATTTTCTTATCTTATCAGGCTTATCATGTAAATTTAATTTTTGTGCTATTGAACTGTTGAACTTAAATAATGAATAATTAATAAATAGAACTATTAAAAAATAAATAACCATCATAATTTTTTACAATATTGCATTAATTAAGTTCTAGTTAAAATATAGTTCTCTAAAATTAACACATCCATTTTAGTTCTCAAAAAGCAGTTAAGAGCTTCTTGTGGATTGCAAACTATAGGTTCATTCTCATTAAAAGATGTATTTAGCAATATTGGAACACCTGTTAATTTATAAAAAGAAGTTATTAATTGAAAATAATCATTATTTAAATCTTTTGAAACAGATTGAAGCCTACCAGATCCATTTATATGGGTAACGGCAGGTATAATAGTTCTTTTCTCAATCTTTATCTGAAGTACTTTAGACATAAATGGTACCTCATCACAAACTTCAAACCAATCAATAACCTTATCCTTTAAAATTGAAGGAGCAAAAGGTCTAAAAATTTCTCTTCTTTTAATTTTTATATTTAATAGTTCTCTGATACTAGGATTTCTAGGATCTGCTATTATTGATCTATTTCCTAAAGCTCGAGGTCCCCATTCCATTCTTCCATTAAAAAAACCAACCACAGCACCTTCTGCAATTAATTTAGCTGTTTGTTCAAATAATCGATTTTTATTATCTATTTTATTAACTATTGTTCTTTCATTTCGGATTTGTTTTTTATTTTTTTTTAAAATTATTTCTATCTCATGATTAGAAAATTTTGGACCTAAAAAAGGATTATCTGAAAAAGATAATTTTTCTTTACATAAATTATTTATTACAATACTAGCAGATCCAATTGCCCCGCCTGAATCTCCAGGAGCAGAAGGTATATAAACATTTTTATATTTTGTTTTATCAAGTATTTTGCCATTGGCAACAGAGTTCATTCCACAACCTCCTGATAAGCATAATGAGTCATTTTTATTTTTTTCATACAAATTATTTGCCATATCAAATAAAAATTCTTCATAAATTTTTTGTGTAGATGCTGCTATATCCATGTGATGCTGTTCTATTTTATCCTCGTTTTTTCTCGATGGTCCCAATAATTCAATTAATTTTTTTCCATAGACTAAACCAATTTTTGGCTCTCCTGTTAACCATGTCATTTCAACATTTCCCGTATGATGTAAAAAATAATTTAAGTTTAGATTAAACAATCCATCTTTTTTTTTTATTAATAAATTCTTTATTTTTTCATAATATATTGGTTCTCCATAAGGAGCTAAACCCATCACTTTATATTCATCACCATATTTTAAAAAACCTAAATATTGTGTAATTGCAGTATAAAATAATCCTAATGAGTGTGGAAATAAAACCTCATTAAATTTATGAATATTTTTACCATCATAAAATCCAGTTAGTGTACTTGCAAAATCACCAAAACCATCCACAGAAATAAAATTAGTATCTTTATATCCAGAAAAAAACACAGAGCTAGCTACATGAGATAAGTGATGATCAATATTATGAATATTGGCTCTAAAAGAAGAATTGAAATTTTTAATAAATTCACTCCTTATTGAGTTTACTTTTCTTAAATTTGAAAATCTATCTTTAAGGAATTTAAGTTTAAAAATTTTTTTTGAAGCAAAAAGAAGTTTTTTTACTATTTTTTGTTTAGGGTTTCGATTAATTGTGACATGATCAATTTTTGAAATATCCAAATCCGCATATTTTAAACAAAATTTAATAGCGTTTAATGGAAATCCAGCAGAGTGTTTGATTCTAGTAAATCTCTCTTCTTCAGCAGCTGCAATAAGCTTATTGTTAACAAAAATACAGGCCGATGCGTCACCGTGATAGGCATTTATTCCAAGTATAATCATTTGATAATTTCATTAAATTTTTTTGTTTTTGTTTTAAAAAATTTTTACCCTTTGTCAAAATAACTTCTATTATCATGTTACTATATGACAATCGATAATTATAAAAAAATAAAACATTTAAGTCAAATATACCTTTTAAAAAATCAAGAATATATAATTTAAATTATAATTTTTTCAAATAAATTATTTATCTTTATGTTAAAAGTTTATGAATTCAATCTTTTAGTAGATTCATATCTATGCAGTTTAACAAATTTTTGGTTTTAAATTCATATAATAGGCCTGCATAACCTCTTCCTCTATTGAATGGGTTACGGCCAGTGTAAGTACCTACATTTTCTTTTGTTGCAATTTTTCTACCTAGACACTTTTCAAAAATACTAAAATTGTTTTTACTGTCATTTATTGAGGGTTGATAAGTTAAAAAATATTTTGGTTTATATTTTTGAATTTGGTTTATGTAAATTTCTGGGTCATCACTTTTTGATAGATAGTTAAGAAAAGATATTGAAAGTGTTTTATTTTTTCCCAAAGAAATTGATCTATGCATTGATATGATTGTCCCTTCATCACTTATTATTGAATTTGCCCAAGAATATAATGAATATCCGTTTGCATATTTATTCATCGTTTTTTCATAAAGTGTTTTAGTTAAAGACCCTGGAAATAAATTTAAGAAAGCAAATATAAGAAATAAAAATACTACGCAAGATTGAAAATAAAGTGGAATTCTGAATAAATTATTGATCTTAATTCTACTTTTTGAAAGAATAATTATTAGCCAAAATATAGGCTCAATAAGAAAACGCCCAGTTATTTGACCTTTTATTGATACAATTATTAAATAAAAAAATATAATTAATATAATTCTTATTCTTAATTCATATTGAACTCTTGGGATTAAGAGCAAAAATATTAAACAAATGCCCATTGTATTTGTAAAAGTACCCATACTCATTGGTATTAATAAATAAATCAACGGTATATCTCTTCTATAATTTGTTAAATAAGACTCATAATTATTAAATCCAGGTAAATGTGTTGGGAATGGATTTAAGATATACTGATAGATATCCCCACCCCAATTATAAAATTTCCAATAAATATGTGGTAAATAAAAAAAAATAAAAATAATTATAGACAAAGATAGGAATAATTTTAAATAATTTTTTTTATAGAAATATTCTAATGATGCCAAATATAATATGCCCCCACTTAAGATGAACGAAAATTTAGAATTAATAGAATTGGTTAAAAACACTAATATTATTATCGCTATAGAAAATAACATTTTCTTATTAAGCAAAAAGTTGA
>ERZ807291.7085-NODE-7085-length-13214-cov-4.728931_pt1 | contig 13214 bp, 16 predicted proteins | sample MGYA00521257_ERZ807291 | MGnify/ENA primary metagenome ERZ807291 (study PRJEB31413, sample SAMN03169783) | marine metagenome | biome: Marine; feature: Water; material: Subsurface seawater | place: North Sea | collected 2011-04-28 | depth 1 m m ...
ATGTAAAGTTGATGTTCCATTTGTATTTAATCGATTGGTTAATAGCATTGGTTGTACACCTGTTTTAGCAGGTGATGTGATACATAGGTCTATATAAGTATCTATGTAACGTAATAGATAAGGGGACAGATCACTCCGTTTTACTGGGTGAAGTGCCTGCTTCACGCAAACGAACGAACGTAATAGTAATGTTGACGTCGTTCTACGTTCTTCTGCGCCACCATTGCTAGACGGGGTAAGTGTGTAAGGTAGACGCAGTACAATGTAAGGTTGTGGTACGTTGGAAAGCTCCCGAAGGAGCCCCAACTAACGATGGTCAAGCCAGTAGGCGTGTGTAAACATTGCGCCAAGATGAGCAAGACATGAAAAGATTATGCGACCATCAATCCCCCAAGTATTGAAGTTGAGAGGTGCAGAGAATGATACCACTACAATGTAGAGGAATGCAAAAGTCATCGCCATAAACACAAGGTGACGACATAAAGAACGTAGGATAGTTTCCATAGTATGAAGAGAGATTGATTAATAAAGAGAGGACTGGTTACCCTCATTGTACCGTTAAACCGGTTGACGTTGCATGTGTTGGGTACACTCACATGCTGAGTGGGGCAAGTGCGCTACTTACCACGTAGAAAAAAAGGACGCACCCCGAAGGATGCGACCATTACGATTAAGCTGGGAGCTTACTCATGTTGTTGATTACCGCAGGCTTAATCTTGAACCAAACGAACTCTTTACCATCCTCGGTAACACGAGTCTCAGTATCGATGTCGAACCCATCAGGTACTGAGAACACAGTACCCAAATCAGGAGTATCCTGAGACGCATCGAGAGCAAGATTACCGGTTACAGACGTAACGAATGGGGTTCCGGGAATAGCGATATCCTGTGATACCAGCGCAGACTTTTCGCTCTTTGATAGAGCAATTACTTTCAAAGTTGTCATAGACGTTTACTTTAAAGTTAAATGGCACCGGGGGATCCGATGCTCCATACTTAGCCGGGGTCGTTTGTTTAAGGTGGTACTCGAATTCACACTCCCCAATATTTTTTAAAAATTTTTTTTGCATCCCCCTTTTACCACTGTTAATGTAGGTGTAAATAGGTGTAAGTAGGCTAACGCCATTGCTACAGAATGCGTATAGACTAGAAAAAGGGGTTAAGTTGTTGAGTGTGTGGGAGATGTGGTAAAAGTTAGTGTACGTGGCGTACACTTAAAGGGTACGGAGAGTACACTAAGTCCGATTTGCAAAGAATGTAAGGAATAAGAAATGGAATTCCAAATTGTTTGGGTAGTGTTTTATAGTTAGTGTATTTTGTCGTATACTTGTAGTGTACGTAGGGTACACTTTAAGTGCCAAAAAAATGAACTATGTGGGATAGACAGTATAAAGCAATAGGCTTTACAAAGGATTTAGAAGAAGTAAGGTTCCTTACAGTATTTGTAAATAAGAAGGCTGGAGTTGTTGTAGAGATACAGCAAGAGTCAGACGGAGAGATTGTAGTTTTAGAAGTAGACTTGGTATGAAGAAGGAAGTCAACATTACGTACATTAAGGAGTGGGCGTTAACTGATGGCATCCATAGACCAATACATGGGTATGCAAAAGTCGGTACGTTGTTTACCAAGCATTACCACAGTGCCATATTTTTACTTGCAGGGTTGAATGCCAGCTCTAGAGATTTGCTAGAGTTTTTGATTCAACGAATGGATGGTGCAAATGTGGTGCAATCTAACACCAAGATTCGAGAAGATTTTATCAGCCTCATAGAAAGGGCTACTGGTGGGGATATATCCTACACACATAATACAGTGAAGAAAGCGTTTCAGACGTTGGTCAAGAAGAACTTGATTATTACACGCAATCATCGTGGCAGCTACACTGTGAATCCTGAGTACTTCTTTAAGAAGGACGAGAAAGATCGAATTCAACAAATCAAATTAATACTAGAAAACAAATGAATTATTTTCCATTAGGTGCGACCTTACTTATTAAGGCGCCAAAAGTTGCAGAGAAGACTGAGGGAGGAATCCTTAAATCTGACGCTATGATTAAAGAGGAGCGTATGAGCTGGGACGGTACTGTAGATGTTATTGCTGCGGGTCCTGATTGTCGCCACATCTCAGCAGGTATGAGAGTATTGTTGCAGACAAGTGCAATTATGCATCCTGTACTTATTGAAGGTCAAGAGCTTTTGCAGGTAGAGGAGTACTCTGTGTTAGGATACTACTTGTAAAAAGTGTATATAAGGTAGGTGCCCTTGCTTTTAAAAAGTAAAGGGTATAGATTTTCTATATATTTGTTTGTATATCAAGTAAGTAAAATATAACAACATAGATATGCAGACGGAAAAAGAAGGTTTTGTGTACCGGCTATATGATTTTAAAAGCGAGGAGCACTACCAAACTATAAAGTTTACGGAGAAAACGCCAGACGGCAAGTTTAATCCTGGGACTACGAACGAGGAAGTGGTACAGATGTTGATCGACCGGTTCTACTATTTACAGAAGAACAACTGGTCGGCAGAGAATGCCACGGTAATTATATTGTTAAAGAACGTTAGGCAGTTACTTGCTAAGCGTTTGAGTAGAAAAATAGAGAAGGTGAAGAAGTATAATGAACAGGCTGGTACAAATACCGACAAATAGTAAAAACTTAGTTAGAGACTATGTAACAGCAGTAAACGGCATCCTTAAACTCACAGATCGTGAGATTGAGGTGATCGCTGCGTTTATTAGATATGATAAACAAAACGCAGCTACTCCTTCTGCACGTAAGTACGTTGCTGAGGAACTCGAGATGAAGTCAGTTGCAGTGCTTAACAATTTTGTGAAGGCGCTAAAGGATAAGGGAGTTATACTTCCTATACCTGATGAGAAAAACCGGTATACCTATCATCCTATCATAAGGGAGATAACTGACGATGTCACAATACAAATACGATTTGCAAGAACATGACGAGTACATAATTGAGTATTTGTTTACTATAGATGAGACGGAAGAGATGTTTCATTTTTTAAAGCATCAAGAGAATGCTTTTTATGAAGCAGATCTTATGTACAATCATGAAGTAGAGTTAGGCGAAGAGAACGAGTGGATACTAAGGTTTTTTATAAGCAGCAAGGATGGGGAAGCGTAATGAAGTGAAACAGGAGATATACCGAGAGATAGCAAAAGAATCTGGAGGTACAATGCAGGAGATTGAGAAATGCGTTGAAGCGCAGTTTCAATTCATTGAGAAGATTATGAAGCGTGGAGAGTTTGACACTGTACGCATGCCATACCTTGGAAAGTTTACTGTTAAGCCTGGTAGATTAAAAATGCTAAACAATAAGAATGCAATTATTCAGAGAAGAAAACTTTCAGGTGATAATTGAGCCGGAGTTAAAAGTAATACCACAGTTTAAGCGCATTATTACGCGTGACCGAGATCGTAAGAAGAGAGCAGCCTTTAAAGAGCTAGCTTACATCTACTTTGCCTACGATTACAAAAGCCCCTATTTTATATACCCAGAGACTGAGCGCAAGATGCGAGTTCGCAAGGATTTAGAGCTTGAGCCCGGTTGGATGGAAGACTCTGAAATGAAGGACGCTATTGCTAAGTACATCTCATTCTTAGATAGTCCTGCGATTAAATCGCTTATAGCCATACGCGAAGGCTTATTGTCTTCTGCGAAAGTTATTGATGCGTTGAGAATACGCATTGATGAAACACTTGCTGATGCCACGGATCAAGATGCGGAGGATCCTGTGGACATCGGCAGTGTGGTAAAAAGTGTCACACAGCTTATTGACCTCAGTGAAAAGCTGCCTAAAGCTATCGACACTATTTCTGACCTAGAAGAAAAGGTTAAGAAAGAGCAATCAAACGAATCACGTATCAAAGGTGGTGGTACTAAAGGCATATTTGAAGAATAATGAAAAAGCTAGGACAAATTATTGATGGATGGAGTAAGCTTGCACTTGATAAAGTTGCAGGTGTTGACCCTTTAATTAGAAAAATGGCTGACGAGCGTTTGCAGATTTGTGATCGCTGTCCAATTCGTAGCGGTAATCGCTGTGACCCTAACAAAGCGGGCAATCATGTAGAAACACATGCGCCTACTAGAGGGTGTGGGTGTATATTATCAGCTAAAGCATTGGCAGCTACTGCTGAATGTCCATTAGGAAAGTGGTAATATGTTTGTAAACACAGAAGAGTTTAGACGTGAAGCTATGCACTACATGAAGCATGGGTATTACTGCGCAGAAACTCCTGGGTCTGTAGGCTATTACGAATATTGGTCAGAACAATTGCGCAGATGTAGAGAAGGTTACACTGTTGCAGGGGTACATGTTACCGGTCATCACTATTTTTACCTTAATTTCTGCCAGATCAAGCTTACACGTCTGGGGAATGAGAAAATCACTAAGAATGCTACTAAGGTTGTTAGCTTTCCAGACTTTTGGGATGGAGATTTTGAATTCTTTACAGCATTAGACGCCGCACGTGCCGAAGGTAGACATCTTATTGTAGGCAAAGCGCGTCGTAAAGGGTTCTCCTACAAGAATAGCGCTATTGCTGCTAATACATACAACACAATGAAGAGCAGCTACACGTTGCTCTGTGCTCATGACAAGAAATACCTATATCCAAAGGGTATTATGACCATGACCGTTGATCACATGAACTTTCTTAACGAGCATACAGCCTGGTCAAAAAGACGTCAAGCGGTTGATAAACAAAACCATAAACGCGCTAGCTTTTACGAATATATAAATGGACAGCCTGTAGAACGTGGCTACAAGTCTGAGGTAGAAGCTATTACATTTAAGGATAACCCGGATGCTGCGAGGGGTAAGGATGCTACACTTGTAATTTTTGAAGAGTGTGGAGCGTTTGATAACCTCAAAGATTCGTTTATGGCGACAAAACCAACTGTTGAAGATGGTGGTATTACAACGGGTCAAATGATTTTGTTTGGTACGGGTGGTGATATGGAAGGAGGTACTATTGATTTCGAGAGCATGTTCTACAATCCTGATACATACAATCTTCATGCCTTTGATAACGTTTGGGATGAAGGAGCACAAGGAACTTCTTGCGGATTTTTCTTTCCTGATTACAAGAACAAGGTAGGGTTTATGGATAAGTTTGGTAATTCGCTAGAGTCGGATGCTAGACTTGCTGAAGAAGCTAAGCGTGAGAATATTAAACGTACAAGTAAAGATGCAGGAGTTATTGATAAGCACGTTACGGAATACCCTTTTAATCCTAAAGAAGCCTTTCTTCAAAAAGCTGGGAATGTTTTTCCTACTGCTTCTTTGGCTGAGCACCGTAACAATATTATGCGTACTGGGGTTTTTAAAAACATCGGTGTAAACGGATATATGCATGAGACGCCTTCAGGTGTTAAGTTCAAGCCTAACGAAAATGCAATACCCGTAATTAAGTTTCCGCACGACAAAGGATCTAATGTAGAGGGATGTATTGTAATGTATCAAACTCCCTATAGAGATGCTTCAGGAGAAATTCCTGATAGCTTGTATATTATTGCGCATGACCCCTATGCACAAGATGGAGGTAGTGGTAAATCTCTTGGGTCTGCTTATGTTATCAAACGTGTTAACCCTATATCAAAGCCGGATGACATGATTGTAGCAACATATGTTGGAAGACCTCAAACGCAGGATGAGTACAACTATAATTTGTTTTTACTAGCAGAGTATTACAACGCACGTATTGGTTTTGAAAATGACCGAGGTGAAGTAGTGCCGTATGCTAAAAGAACAAAAAAAATAAAGTGGTTGTTGCCTGAACCAGAAATATTTAGTAAAAGCGATGGAGTCAGTATACGCAAGCTTGGACGTACATATGGAACTTCAATGGGTTCCAAAGAACGTAAGGGTCAGGCAGAGATATACTTACGAGATTGGCTTAGAACTCCCCGCGGAGTTTCGGAGTCTGGTGAAAAAAAGCTAAATTTGCATTATATTTACGACTTAGCATTACTAGACGAACTTATTAAGTATAACCGGAGAGGCAACTTCGATAGGGTTTCAGCACTACTAGTTGGTATGTTTAATCTTATTGCTATGTTCAACAGAACGGTTGAAAGAGCAGAAGAAGAAAGCAGCTCCGGCAGTGAATCATTTTTTAATCGTGAATTGTTTACGTAAACCTTTAACTGATGCCGTTAATTCCGAAACAAAAACTACCTACTTCACAGAAGACCCAGGAATGGGGTGAGAAGTGTGTACAAGCTTACATTGCGGAGTCCTCGTTTTCCTCTTCAGACAAGTCTGGTATGGTAGATTTGTATGAAATTTACAACGGTGAGTTGGACGAGAGCAAGTACAATTATGTTACTAATCCGTATAACTCTGAAGCATGGAAGAAAAGAAACTTCCCTGCAAAGCTTCGTAACTATAATATCATTAAGCCTGTAGTAGATCTCCTAATGGGAGAGAAAGCTAAGCGTCCTTCTAACTATCAAGTAGTTGTACGTAATGCTGACACACACTCTCGTAAGGCAGAAGAAATTCATAAGCAAGTGTTGCAATCTTTGCAGCAAATGTTTATTAATGAACTGAATGCTCAAGGTGTAGATACAGGCATGGAGTCTCAAGAAACTCCTACACCTGCAGAGGTAGAAGAGTTTATCCACTCAAATTATAAAGACTCTAGAGCTATTATTGGTCAGCAGTCTATAAATTATTTGCGTGACTTCTTAGATCTAGACGATAAATTCCAAAAGGCTTTCTTTGACTGGCTTATTACAGGGCATGTATACTCTTACAAAGATGTATGTATGGACGAAGTAGAGTTTGAAGTTATTTCGCCTTTAGATATAGACTATCAAAAATCTCCTGACACTGAATTCATTGAAGACGGAGATTGGGTTGTACGTCGTAAAATTATGACTGCTAATGCAGTTGTAGATTCATTTTATGATGTATTAACTCCCACTCAAATAGATGACTTAGAGCGCCCTTCTCAACGCAGAGAGGGTGGAGGTTACCTTGGAGCTGCATTGAACCCTACACACGAGCAGGATGATACTGATCGCTATGTAGAAGTAATTCATGTTACTTGGAAGTCGTTCCGTAAAGTAGGTATTCTGACCTACACTGACGAGTTTGGTCTCATGCAAGAAATGGAAGTTGATGAAACTTATAAGCCTGATCGTGATGCCGGAGAAAAGTGTCAGTGGTTTTGGGTTAACCAAGTATGGGAAGGCTATCGTATTGATAGCGGCATTTTTGTAAACATTCAACCGTTTGGGGTACAACGTCCATCAATGACAAACCTCAGCTTATGTAAACTTCCTTACAATGGTCGCCTTTATTCTAACCGTCATGCGGATAACATTTCAATTGTATCTATGGGTCTGCCTTATCAGATTCTTTACAATGTGTTCCATTATCGTATGGAGCTTACTATGGCAAAGAACAAAGACAAAATTGCCTTAATTGAAATGAATACTATTCCTAAGCGTCACGGCTGGGATGAAGAAAAGTTTATGTACTATGCAGATGCAATGGGTTTTGCATTCATTGATTCTACTGCAGAAGGCAAGAACAACGAGCGTGTATCATTTAACCAATACCAGGTTCTTGATATGTCGCTATCACAATACATTAACGCACAGTTCCAACTACTACAAGCTATTAAGCAAGAGTGGGAAGATTTAGTGGGTATTACTCGTCAGCGTAAAGGACAGGTAATGGCTTCTGATGGTTCTGGCGCTACAGAGCGTGCTGTATTCCAGTCCTCTGTAATGACGGAAGAACTGTTCCGTAAGTTTGAAAAATACGAAGAAAAAGAAATGCAGGGTCTTCTAGACTGCTCTAAGTTTGCTTGGAGAGGTGGTAAGAAGTCATCTTACATCACATCAGACTATCGCAATGAGCTGTTAGACATTGAGGGTCAAGAGTACGCTGAGGCGGAATATGCGGTGTTTGCTAAGAATTCTAGCAAAGAAAACACTAAACTTGAAACCTTTAAGTCACTTGCACTATCCTTTGCCCAAAATGGTTCCCAACCGTCTACAGTCGCTGAGATTCTCGACACTGATAATTTCTCTAACATTAAACGCCTCGTTAAAGAGGCAGAAGCTAAGCAGCAGCAACTTGAGCAGCAGCAACAACAAGCTCAACAAGAAATGCAAATGCAGCAAATGCAAATGCAAGAACAAGCCAAACTTGCTGAAAAACAATTTGAAGCTGCCGAGAACCAAGCCGATAGACAAAACAAGTTAGATGTCGAAGCTATGAAAATAGCAGGTAGACAGGCTGATCAAGATTTAAATAACAATGGTATTCCAGATTACATGGACATCCAACGTGTTGAAATGGAAAAACAACGTATCGAATCAAACGAGCGTCTACAAACTAGAAAGCTTGATATTGAGGAGAAGAAAGTAAACAAAAAAGACTAAAACATATAAAAAGTTTATATTAAAAGGCTTTTTAATAGAATGTATTAACCCCTTATAATTACTTAATTTTACAGCAATGAGCGCAGAAAAGTTAGATTTAAGCAAGGTCAGTGTAAGCGATATCTTTAACGATAACGGTCCTACACCAGAACCACAAGTGGAAGAAACTACTGAAGCAGTAGAAGAAACACAAGACGAACCTCAAGAGGAAGAACAACCTGAAGAGGAGCCGCAAGAGGATACTCAAGCGGAAACAGAGGCAGACGAACCTACAGCAAGCACAGGGTCAACAGAATCTACAGAAGAAGAAGAGTCTATAATCAATGAGCTACAAGCAAAACTTGGTTATGAGCTAGACGGAGAGTTTGACGAAAGCATTGATGGCTTGTTAGACTTTACTAAAGCTACAGCAGATAAGATGGCACAGGAGCAAATGCAGAATGTATTTACTGCTTTTCCAGATGTACAGGAGTATCTTAACTACAGAGCAAACGGAGGAGATCCTAAACAGTACTTCCAAACTGCATCCCCAGAGCGCGATTTTAGTGCCATGGAAGTTACAGATGGCGACGTAGTTACTCAGAAACAAATTGTAGGAGCATACTTAGAAGGACAAGGTTTTGATCAATCAGAGATTAAAGAAACTTTGGAAGACTATGAAGATGCAGGAATCCTAGAGCGTCACGCTAAAAAAGCGTTGACTCGTTTACAGACAGCTCAAGCTCAAGAAAAGAAAACTCTTATTGAGCGTCAACAGCAACAAGCACAAGCACAGGCACAAGAGAACGAAAGAATGTGGACAGAGATCAATGGTCTTGTTCAACAAGGTTCTCTTAAAGGTCTTACAGTACCAGAGAGAGATAAGAAACGTTTCTTCAGTTGGATGGCAAATCCTATTGATCAGCAAGGTAACTCACAAAGAGCAGTAGACCGCGCTAATCTAGATCAAGAGACATTACTTGCACTTGAATACATCGTATACAAAGGCTTTGATTTATCTAAGCTAATTGCGAATAACAATACAACACAACAGGCACGTTCCTTGCGTAGTAAACTATCAAAAGGAACATCTAGTAATAGCAGAATGAAGAACAGCAAGCCGGGTTACACGAAAGCACAAAAACTACCGGACCTAAAAGATTTACTTTAATAACTTAATTTTTAATACTTAGATCATGGCAGCTGATAATTTGAAAAAATTACGCCTGTATCAGGACACTTTCAATGCAGAGGGTATGACCGACGAGAACTCGTTGGCAAACGCTTTGTTGACTGAGCCTGATAAACTGTCTCCCGTATTGACTCACCTAGCGGGTCAGGAAGACAAGCGTTTCCCTTTATCTTTCTTAACTGAAGGATTGAACAATGTTAAGTACATCAATGACATTGAGTACGATTACCCAGTAATGGGTCGCTTGAACAAGAGCGTTGTAGCAGTATCTCTAGATGCAGGTACTGGTGTTTCTCACTCTCGTTTCAAGGTAACTTTCGCAGAGCGTTGGTTTGTTAAGCAGTACATCATTGAAAACCCATCGGGTGTTCAAATGCGTGTAATGGAAGATCCAATCGAAACTGCAGGTGGATGGCAGTACACTTTACAATTGGTTACATCTGATTCTACTGAAGCAGTTTCTACTGCAGATGTTGCAGGTAAGCAATTCGTACAGTTGTTTGCACCTACTGCATTCTCTGGATCTCGTGGTAACGAGAGCAACTGGGTAGCGCCTTCTAAAATGCGCAACCAGATCTCTTTGATTCGTAAATCATACCGTTACGAAGGTAACATGCCTGACCGTGTAGTTAACGTAGAGTTGACTGTAGGTGGTCGCACAACTAAGTTGTGGTACGATTTTGAAGAGTACCAGCACATGCTACGCTGGAAAGAAGAAGCTGAATACGCTCTTTGGTACTCTAAGTACAACCGCGACACTGATGGTGTTATTCACTTGAAAGATGACAACGGCAAACCAATTCCATTGGGTTCTGGTGTTATCGAGCAGATTCCTAACGTAGATACTTACTCTGAGTTGACTGCTACTAAGTTGAAGAACGTTGTTCGTGACGCTCTCTACGGCGCTTCTGACGCTGCTCAAATGAACATCGTATTGTTCACTGGTTTGGGTGGTCTAGAAGAGTTTGACAAAGCTATGAAAGACGAAATTTCTAGTGGTTCTTACATCAAGAACACTGATCCTTCGAGCTTCATTACAGGCTCTGGTGCTAACTTGCAGTTAGGTGGATTCTTCACTAGCTACAAGCACATCGATGGTCACGTAATTACTGTACGTCACTTGCCTTTGTTTGACCACGGTGCTCGTGCGTTGAACTCTGACAAACACCCAGTAACTGGTCTTCCATTAGAATCATACCGTATGATCTTCTTGGATATGAGCACTTACGATGGTGAGCAAAACGTTGCTATGGTAACCCGTAAGGGACGTGAGCTTGTTCGTTGGGCTGTTGCAGGTGCTTCTGTGCCTCCAGGATTCCAAGGTAACGCGCTTCGTGCGAATGACGTAGATGGTGCATCTGTACACTTCATGAAAGAGTCAGGTATCAGCATCCGTCGTGCTACGAACTGTTTACACTTAGAGTGTGTGCGTTCATAATGATTAGGGGTTTGAGGGGGAGTTTGCTTAGGCGCTCCCCTGAAACTCCAATTTAATATAGTAAACCCCCAGAAGATGGCATCTAGAATAATTACAATTAAGCGTAGAGAAAATACTACTAACCTTCCTGATCACGTATACGCAGAGAGTAAGCGTCGCATAGGCAGCGTATTTACTAAGACTGGCGATATTTATACAGGTCTGACCTTCCCAGAGCAAAAGAAGTTTTTACCATACATTTTAGGTGTGGACCCAAATGACCCCGCATTTGGAAAAGAAGCTAAGCGTTATTTTCGGAATATGACTATTGAGGTACCTCTCGAAGGTGTACAGCTAGAAGCTGGCATAGATGAGAGTGGTGAACCTCTAAACGTGATGGATTATGTTAAGTACAAGTTTGTAATTGATCATCCTCATGTCGCAGGAGATGAAGGATCTTTAACTACAAACCGTAGCTTTAAGTACTATGTATTTGATGAAGCTCTAGAACTTGAAGAAGATTTCAACGAACTAGAGTACAGAAAGAAAGCATACAAAGAATTTATCAAGCTTACTGACAACGAGAAGAAGATGGATATGGTTATCCGTCTACACTTAGAAAATCCAAGTAAAATGGATGCTAAGACTAAAGAACTATTCTTGGAGCAAATGGTAGAAGAGAATCCTCTCAATTTCTACGAGATTGTTACAAGTAAGAATCTAGAGTTGCAATCCTTTATAGAAGAATGTATTACTGCAGAAGTAATACGTAAAGTAGGAAACTCTCTGTTGTTAGGTGATGAGAAGCTTGGTGATACCATGGAAGAAGCTATACTGTTCCTGAAGGATAAAAAGAATAGTTCGACTCTCACCACCCTAAAAGCTAGGGTACAACAATACGCTGAATAATGACCGTACAAGAGATGCATTATGCTGTAGATCAAGGGCTCCAGAAAGTGGGGTCCTTTGTCTACGATACTTTTCTACCGGAAGAGATTGATTTCTTCCTAAACAAGATGCAAGAGCGCTTTATAAAAGATAGAGTGTTCAGAACATCCGATCCGAAAAGACTAGGCTTCTCTTTAAACCAAAAGCGTCTCGATGATGTTCGTAGCATCATCGAGATTGATTTTGTAGATACAAACGTTGGTAGTTCCTCGGTAGAATATCAGCGCTATGATTTACCAATAGATTATCTCTACTTAATCAATTTACGCGTTAGATTGACTCCCTCTCATTGCGATAGTACGGTCCTAAAGAAGGTGCCCGCAAGAGTAGTGGAGCAAGATAAGTTATATGAAATGCTTCGCAATCCGTTTGCGAAGTCTTTACCGACTACACCTATAGCAACAATTACTTCTGAAGATTTTACAGTCTTTCAGAACGAAAAGTTTATATTAAAAGGTGTAGAGTTAGATTACATTCGGAAGCCTCAAATAATTGGCTTATCTTCGAGTCAAGATTGCGAATTAGCAGAACATACCCACCATGAGATTGTGGATATGAGTATCAAGCACATTTTAGAAGTTATAGAATCACCACGTTACCAAGGTAACAGTATCGAAGAGTCGCAATCAGACTAATTAGATTTTACTAATTCTATAAATATTTTTTAAAATGGCAACACAAGTTTTTGTTATTAATGCTGCTGCTGACCTAAAGGTTGGTATCGCAGGTGCTGCAGATGCAGCTTACGCTAGCCTTAGTGCTGGTGATAAAGAAGTAAACTTCATCGCAAACGGTAAGCGTTCTGTAGATCTAGACGCAGCTGAAGTAGTTCGCGTTACTTCTTACGATTACAATGCAGGTACTGCACAAGTATCTACTATCGATTTATCAGCTGTAGCTGCTGGTGTTACAGAGTACGTTAAAATCATTAACACTACTCTAGGTACTATGAATCTACCTATTAAGAACTTCGAAGGCGCAAATGCTGCTGCAATCGTAGCTCTTATGACTGCTGAGTTTGCAAAAGCTTCTAGCGAATTTGCTGGATTCTCTGCTTCAGCTTCAGGTGAGACAATTACTGTTACTGCTCCTATCAACGGTTCTTTCCGTTTGGCTGGTGCTAACGGCGCTGTAATTGCTTACACTACTGCAATGGTTCCTTCTACAGGTGAAGCTACTGACGTAACTAAATTGTACGATCTATACGCTGGATACGATGGTATCACTAACCGCGTAGGTTTCCCAGTTAAGCGTCCA
>ERZ807291.7086-NODE-7086-length-13208-cov-5.679389_pt1 | contig 13208 bp, 6 predicted proteins | sample MGYA00521257_ERZ807291 | MGnify/ENA primary metagenome ERZ807291 (study PRJEB31413, sample SAMN03169783) | marine metagenome | biome: Marine; feature: Water; material: Subsurface seawater | place: North Sea | collected 2011-04-28 | depth 1 m m ...
CAGCGCGCTGGATGTGTGGAGACTCTCACCCTGGAGATGTAGACCCACCTATATATACATTCAATCTATACACCAGTGGGTCAAATTCCCAACCCACTGATCCAGTAGACTATATGGAGAATCTATATAGTCATCTACACAAAGGCTGGTCATTCAGCAGCGCTTCGCCTAGCACAAGTGCGTTACCGGTAACCAGTCTAGATGTGACACTGTTGGACAGCTTAACCGGTGTCAGTGGCGACCCTAACACCTATGAATTGATATATTATAAATATGAAAATGGTGATTATTACCCAGTGTCTGCAGATATTGAAGGAGCTGTTTTTGTCGGATTGTCTGGTAACACAAAATTCTTTTACAAAGATGATACTATAAAATGTAGAGATACACGTTCAGATAGTATAATACTAACAGTAGAAATGGATGAAGCTAAACTGTTTGATGTTGACATGATAAACAAAAGAAATTTATCCAATGTAAAGTATAGAAACAACAAACCACTGATAATCAGCAATGTCAAGCCTAGAGCCAATGTTGCTTCGAAACTTGCAATAACATCCAACGGATTGAATGAATTTCCTATAAATGTTAACAAATGGGAAAATTCTGAAATATCGTTCGCAGTAACTATACAAGATGATGCTAACTTTAACATACTTGACACCAGTACATTTGACTATAATTTTTGTATAAAGCTTGTAGATTCCTCCGGAACACCAATTGACAAAGAGTTATATTCTATAACAACTGTTGATATAGCCACTCCCGGTAGTTACAGAGGAACATTGAACTGCTCAGAGACCATGTCCAATGTTCAACTCTCAGCCAGCTTGGTGTACCCTCAAATAAGTGGATACACAGCAGATGCAATAGTTGGTTGGTTGAATGCATACAAACCCAATTCTAGTTACCCGGAATTCGGTAAATTGTATAGATATTATCATCAGGATAAATACCGATTCGATCCAAACAACTTACAAACCACAATGGAGCGATTTGTAATCGGTTCCGGAACCATGGCAGAGACCAATGGTATAATATCAGATGCCACGTTAACTGACTCCGGTGCAGACATGCTAGCACCCCCGAAGATAATATTGGATGACCCAACAGGTTCCGGGGCAGAAATAGTGACAACATTCAACCCGGTGGAGCAGAACATAAGTGATGTGATAGTATTGTCTGGTGGAATAAAATATCAAACACCGACATTGAGCTACATTCTCAACGAAGGTGCCACCAACCCGGATATTTCATTAACTGTTGATTTCAACAAAAAACCGGAATTGATTGCAGTGAGTTTACCAGATGGTGATGACCCAATATCCGCATGGTGTATAGAAACTGGACCCGTCGCAAGATTATTACACATGAGAGGTGACGGTAAACTGCTCATGAGTAAACCACTAGCTGAGTATGTATCCACGATTGGTATAGTCAATAAAATAGTACTAGACAAACACAAGCACCCGTATATATGCACAACAACTCACGTGTTGAAAATCAACCCAGACACATACGACCATGAGATCGTGTTGCAAACCACCGGTATAAAAAATATAGAAATTGGAGATGAATACATGTTTGTAGTGAGTGATAAAACTATAACACGTCATGAATTGAACAATATATCAGTCACAAAAACAGTCACATTATCGGACACAATCGTTGATATTATATACGTTGAGAAGAATACATTGTATGTATTGACCGATGCCCCGGAAATCATAAGAATTTCTCCAACTAGGATGACTCAGATTGGTATAACTATAGAACTACCATCCGGTGCATATGAATGTCTATCCACAACAACTGATGGTAGTGTATACACAATTAGAGATGAGAGATATTTAACCAGAGTACAACGCCCATCATTTGTTGGTAGCACACTAACTTCTAACTCGGAACTAGTATACGACTTCTCAAGCAAATCCAAATTGACATCTCTATGTGGTGACAGTAGAGGGTACATGTGGGTTACAGATGATTATAACCAAAAAATATGGTTCGTTGACTGCACTGTACCTCAACAAGACTTGATTGTGAATCTAGTTAATGATGTGATGGTGAATGGTCAAATAAATCACACAGATTACCCTAGATCTGATGATGGTAACAATCACACCCTCAACATGTATGCAAGAGGTGACTGGACCGGGTTCCATTGGTTACAGAAATTCGGTTTCATTGACAGAGTGATGAAAGATCTAGAAGGTACAAGTGCAACATTCAACATACACAGTGAACAAGGTACATATAACATCCGGAAATTTAATGAAGACCATGACCATGGTCACACGCTCAGGAGTTACGCACTCCAACCATGGTTGAATGAAAACCAAAACTTATGGGAAACATTCATTGTATCTGCAGTAGGAGATGCTGACTCTGCACCCAATGACATGGGTAAATTTATATATGAAAAGATAGCCAATTTTTTACCAAACAACAACGACATTGATGACTGTAATATTGATGCAATCCATAACTATGCTCTACAATATTCATCAACCAATATACAACAGTACAATTTAAACTACCCACCAACATTGAAGAGGTTAGTAGATTTATGCAGCATCAAACATAGTCGACTATTCGGAGCTCATGATGTTAGCTCCAATGAATTTGACATGTATAGTGGATACACTGACCAGGAGAACAGAATGAACCTAGGTTATCAAGTTGATTTCAATACATACAAGATCACCCCTGGTGAAACTCTCGTAGCATATGAAAAATTTTCTAAAATATACACACCAATAGACACCACTTTTCCTTTATCTGGTCAATTTGACTCAGATGGTAATATCGTAAACACAGGAATGGATACATCATTAGTTACAAACGAAACTGAACAGTACCCGTTGTCAGCATATACACCATTCTGGAGATGGGGGTTGATAGCACCAACCAGTGTGACCAGAGACAAGATCTTGAACTATTACTCATTCTGGACATATAATGAGACTGTTTCTGCCACTCAAGTTGAAGGTGTTATAGATTGGAACAGTCCACAGACACTACTCACCCCGGAATTGAGTTCGTATGATGAATGGAAAAAGGATACAGGTTATGTAGATAACATGATCGAGCATCAACTACGTCAAGGTTTGAGTAATTTCACTATCAAACCAGAACAATCTCACACTACCACGTTGTTATTCGAAGTGATTGGACTAGATACACACTTTTTTGATTGGACTGGCCCATGCATTGAATTTGTCCCCGGAGAAAACGCCATAGTTCGGTTTGTGGATCAAGGTAATGATGAAATCCAAGTGACAAATGAAGATGGTCGATTAGTATGGGATCCCAACGGTACTGGTCGTCATGTATTCACTCAAGAAGGTGAGAGTATAACTCTATACTATTCACAAACCGCATACACTGTAACTTTCACCGGGTTTGGCTTGATTGTCAACGACAAAGCCACCACATGATGAATCATGATTCAAAAAAACTTAGTATTGTAATACCTTTCACCGGTACATGCCGCTTCCGCATCCGGAATCTACTTCATGTAATCAACAAGTTAAAAAACCTCAACATCCACCCGGTAGTGGTTGAGCAGATCACCAACAATCAGCTACTCTTACCAGAACATGTTACACATGTCAAATTAAGGTCACCATCTCCTATATTCAATAAAAATTGGTTAGTCAGGTCATGTATAGATATCATTGATAGTGAATATATATGGATGTTAGATGCAGATTGTGTACTAGATTACCAGGCTGTATTGAATACTATTGAGCTTGAACATCAATGTATACAACCTCAACACTCCATTAAATTTTTAACTGAATTTGAAACTCAACAGTATCTGAACAAACAAACAACAATAGAACAACTTGTAAATCTACCCACCTTTTCGAAATATTCTAATGTGTTTGGAGCCACTAGTTATATAATAAACACACATTTTGCGAAAACTAACAATATATTATGTGATGATTACAGTGGTTGGGGTCTAGAAGATTACGATATATACAACACTTGCAATAATTTGACGACCATCTATATGGATCACCGGCATCATGGAATACATCTATGGCATCCAGAACCTCTAGACAAACAATCAAATTACAACAACAACATGTCAATATTTAAATCAAGAGTTGGTGATCTGAATGTGTTGAAGAGAAGTATATTGAACAAACACTACTCAAACGCAACATAACCATTTAAAACCGGATACCCTCAATTAAATAATAGATAAATGACACAAGCAACCAGACGCTTTTATATGTCTTCAGACGAGACATTGCAAGCAACGACCACCAAACCGTTGTCATATGTGGATTGGCTCAAATATGAACCAACATTTGATAGATCTGCAGCATTCGAACAATATACCAACTACCTGACCCAGTGGTACAGTAACAAAGGTATAAATGATGTGTCCGTGCAGCAACAATACGTCCGGAACATATATATAGAACTCCTGAAACAAATTTCACTAGAATATAGTACTGTAGAGGAGCAAAGATTTCTTCAAAATATACAATATGATAATGATAATGATCTGGATGTAGCTCTACCTTTCTTCGCCAAGAAAGTGAAACAAATTGCTATATATTATGCGGAGCAACGAGACGAGCTCAAAACATCACCCACAAAGGCAAATTTAAAGGGGAGTAGTTTCGGAATGAATCAGCTGTTGTACAAGCAAATTGCTGACACCATCAGTAATGACCCCGACATATTAACACAACTGTCAAACTTATCATTGACAGTTTCAGATGTGTTGAAAAATTTACAGATTGACACTGTGGAACTATATGACACAACACAAACATATTACAACATTCCACCTGGAGCAGATAAAAACAATTATACATCAAACATAGACAATGAAAGACGTCAATATTTTGAAACCAACCTACTACCTGATGTTGCCAGGACATTTATCGAGGAACAGTTCAATAATGCGGTAATTGACACCATCAAAGCTGTTCCAGTGACATTGCAGACAGGTATATTACAAGCAGACTCTGCCGGTGATAAAGAGTTATTATCCAACAGCATGTCACTTGCCATAACTGACATAGTAACTGGTACAGAATTGGATCGTCTAGATGATTCCGCATTTCAAAACTACACTAAAACTGGTGATTTGAACATACTCAGCGAGCAACTAGCATTTAAAACATATGCTGGTACAGACTATTACTACATATCCTCAGGAGAAACCGACACTGATACCACATCTGGTAAACTATTTTCAGCAGATAATGCTCATAAAGAATTACTAAATAAATTCCACCCAACTATAGTGACAACCCCGGGCAATGCCACCTTCAGTCAAGAATTCCTAGGCGGATTCTTTGATATGAATGGAGTTGGGTTACTGACATACACATCATTAGACTACCAGTACGAGTTCAATATTGCCCCGGACACGTTCTACACATTCCCGGACCCATCAACTGGAGCTGCAGGATATTATGGTGGTATTGATAAACTAAACACCCCAATTGTATATTATGAGAATCATCAGTGGCAACTCCACAACATATCAACTCACTACAACTACGGAACTCAACAACAGTATAAAAACATGCCTCGATTCACACCATATCAATCTAAATCAGACACCATGTTTTCTGATTTTGGTGTTTACCGACATAATGATACGTTCGATTTTTGGTCTTCTAATGGTAGAAATGTATGGAAGAATTCAGACGTATACCCACTCAATGAACAACGGGAACAACAAACCTCTCAACGAGCTGAAACATTAAACACCAGAGACAAGATAGTATATAAGCAAAAGACAGACATATATGGTAACAGCTACACATTAACCAAATATAAAACACGACCATCCACCACCCCACCGGTCAATAACAACACTTCAATATATGATACTGAGTATATGGAGCCAGAGTTAGAGACTCAAAACTTCACCGGGAAAAAAATGAACAGACTAGATGAATGGTCTGTTCCCGGTGAACTGAGCCTCCGGACAATCAATGACACTGGCGCACAACCTCTAACTAGTAACACACTCTCATCAATATATTTAAAATATGTGACCAATGGTACATTGAAGTACCCTCAAGGTGAGATCAGTCTGTCCAACGTGCATGATGAAATCACATCCACTGTTATAGACATGGATGTGATTCATGACATCATAATAATACACACCACAAATTATATAATTTTTGAAAAGTTGGTGTATGATTATGATACTGGGGTAGTATCAAGTGACCAGAAGAACTACTCCATAATCAAGAGGTCGTGGTTGAATGGTGATTATGAGAAATGTACAAACACATGGTATGATGAAAAGCAAAACCGGATAATACTATGCAAAACTGCATTACACCCCACACTATCTGCATCCACCTCCCGGATGATATACCCGGAGATACACGTGTATGACATGAACAAGACATATTTAAAGCAAGTATACCCGGACCCAGATTACACAATGGATCAACTAACGTATGAAACGGGACAATACAGTCTCTCATCGATCAATACTGTTGATAGTACTGAGATTGTAGAATTAAAGACACCACGCTTGTCGTACAACAAAGATTCTGAATCATACAACATTTTTTACCTAGGTAAAGACATAAATGAGAACATATGCATTCCTAGAATTGATTTTAAAATGTATGACAATATAGTCGATTCTATTGATGTGAGTATCTTCCGCAATCGATACAACACTCATGTGATGAACCCGGCGGATGATGTTGACCATTCCCCTGCTTTCCGGGAAAACAATCCAATGATCACATCACCCACATGGTTCCACGACACCACCCGAAATTTGATGTTCATGAGCAGCATCAACAACAACAACGACCCTGTACCGGTTAGCAACAGTGCATGTGTATGGACATACGGTTCTTTACCACAAAATTATGCAAGTGAACGTGACATAGTCATAGGGTTTGATTTCCTGATGTCTGGTACATTGAACGACCCATCCACGAGACCAGACGGTATAGGAATCACATTTTTCAGAGCCCGGGTGATAGACCAAATTCAACCATATCCAGGAGCTCTGGCCCCGGCATATGAATCATTGGATGATGGAGGCCTGGGACCTGCATTCTCGTATTTAGATGACAAAACTCGTGGAACCCTCACATATGAGGAATTGGATGGACTGGATAGCGGTCATGCTCATGTGATACTTAACACCGGTGGGCAGGTAGGAACGCAAAACACCTCAGAAAATAGTGTGACAGTGATGGGTCCACTCTTGAGTACCAACATATATTCAAATACTAATTCATTAAATGATACCAACTTCAACTTGTACACTAGTTTAACAACTGGTACAGATTATATTGACCATCAATTCACAAGATGTAGAGTTACATTAACTAATTTCGCCCGCACCGTGCATGTTGATCTCAAACCTTCTGGATCTACAGACAATTTCACTCGAGTGAGTACAACAGATGTGTCTGAATTTTTCCCCATGGGCTACACCACTCCAGATCGATTGAAAGTGGCGCTGTCCAGTAACACATCCACAACCAACACCGGTATAATTGCTATCAAAAACATAACAACAACCGGTTCCGCCAACATCACCAGAGTATGAAACCAAAATTAAACATTCCGGAAATTGATTTCAACCTGGTTCATGAACCTAAAGACACCACCGGTGTGAGTTCAAAAGAACCATATGAGGAATTGTTACTCAAGGGCCCGCATACCATCAATTTCAATGTTACCGGTGATGTGGAGTTGTTGAAGATAATTTATAATCTTGACTACACCAAACAATGTGGTGTGACAACACAACCCATTAGCGGTGAGCGTATAATCGAAGCTGATATACAGGATACATCATCGGTGTTGATTGACCCAGCGGATATCAAATTTTCTGCAGACTTTTTCCCGGACAAATATCAATACAAAGCAACTTTCTTCCCTGGTCTAACAACCATTGATAGGGATTTGAACACTGTAGTACATCAACTAAGCGTGACGATCGCTCAACCATCGATCAACAGTTATAGTAACGAGATAAATTTACTAGATGTTCGAACATTTACAAACATAGCCGGTGTTGAAGACAAAGCAGTTGTGATGGTGGAAGATGTGTCAAATGAATGGGTGATTCCAGTGACATTGTTCGGAGAACGTTCATATTCTAGTTCTATCGAGCTAGGTGACACTGTGCTAGGTAACATAAAATTCAACTTATGCTTGACTAGATCACCATATGACAACATAAAACCAGATGGTACAGAAATCGCACTCACTGCTGACGAGTTCTCAGCTAATACAATTTTCATGGGATCAACCAAGTATGGTACATATGATGAGGATGGATTTCCTGGTGCAGTTCGTGATGAATTTTCATTGAAAAATACTGGCGGATATACACTCGAGGTGTTGAGTGCCACTGCCCCACTAGCTCCATTCTCCATGGATGTTGATCAGTTATTAGGAGAATATTCTCCGGCAGATTCCGGTTGTGAAAATGAGAAGGGCACATTTGTATACTTTTTTCCACCAAACATTGTGGCTGATGCCCAAGCCGCTGGTGAGAACTTCTCTGCAACATATACTGACCGGATAACTGTGGTCAACAGCAGTGTGAACAACCCGGAACTGAACATTGATCTAGTGGGTATTGCTAAATCCGCATTTTTAAACATTGATGGTCGTGGTCAGCCTGGCGACCCGGTGGAGTTTGAACCAACGTTGCTAGGTCAAACAAGTGTACAACCGATAAAGTTGGTCAACAATGGATCTTGCCCGGTGAAAATATTTGATATAGAATATGAAACTGATGCAGAGATAACACCCACTGGTGTGTCTTACCCGTTCGTGTTGCTTCCTGGTGAAGCTCGTGAATTGACCGCTCAGTTCCGGCCAGTTGATTATGACCTAACATACCCATCAGATCATCCAGATGAATTATTACGTGGTCAAAACAGAGAAACTGGTGATGTGGACCATGAGCTGGTGTTGTCCAAAGAAGTGGGTTGGACAGTGCGTAGTAATGCATTCAACAACATAACACTGGCAGCAGAACTAACAGGTGAAGTGTATACCACAACCACCACAACGACTACCACCACAACGACTACCACCACAACGACTACCACCACAACCACCACAATTGACACCACAACCACCACCACCACAACAACCACAACCACAACCACCACAACAACCACCACAACCTGTCCAGCAGAACCTGGTGAATTGTATGCTAGATGGCAATACACACCAGTGTATACAGTTGAAGGTCAGATGGCTCGTGTGAGTGTGGTACGTGACCCCAAGAGCACGTACCGTGGCCCGTTTCTAGTTGACTACTTCACTACTGATGGTGGTACTCCATCCAATCCGAGTGCCAAAGCATTCGAAGACTATGTGTACACCACTGGTACTATGTTTGTGGATCAAGATCAGGAAAATGCGGAGATTGTAATCACAACTCTGGCAGATGGTGGAGTGACCATAAACGGTCTAGATGTGCAAATTTCCGGACTAGAAGGAGCTGAATTTTTCAACTTGTCTTTACGCAATTTACGAGCTTGTGACGGTGATGGTGAAGAATCGTTCCCATACAGATGTGTACCAGAATATTTCATAACAGATACATACCCAACAGGTATACCATCAACCAGTGAACCTGATGTCACCATGCCAATACTGTTGACAGACAAAGTTGCCACCGCGCCAGTGGATCTACCAGATGCTGACTGCCCACTCAGTGATGTTATATCCATATTACGATGCAACAATGATCAAGACGTACTCACAGTTGATGAAGTGATCGCGACCGGAGAGATTGTGTTACTAGAAGTGTTCAACAGAAGAACCGGTGACTTGATAGGTACTGTGAATTACAACGATTTACCAGCCCCAGTTGATGTGACTGGTCAATTCACTGAAAACGCAACACTTGAGATATTGTACAGAGCTTGTGGGTGTTGTCTAGAGAAAACATACGCATGTATTTGCGAGATTGTGGAAGTCAGAGGTGAACTTGAATGTTGTGAGATTGTGGATGTGATAGGAGATCTGGTGTGTTGTGAGATCAAACAGATACAAGGAACCATGAGCTGCACCGGATGATCAAGGTAATTAGATGTTAACACTTGTTAAAATAGAAAACACCGACTAAATAATTTATTACATATGAGCTGCGAAAATTGTGCAATAACCATCGACCGGGTGATCGGATCCCCAACCGCATACAAAATAAAATTTGCTAACTACCCATCCACGTGGTCTGAAGAACGTGCCAACAATTCACATGATCCTGAGTTCGCTGACGGCAACAGAGGAGCGGTAATCGCGCAAAATGTAACAGACAGTGATTTACAAACAACCCCACTGGTGATATTTGTGGGTGGTCCAGAAGCTTCTCAATATGCCGATTTCTGGGCTGATGGTAATTCAATAACTTTGAGATTTGAGAACCAAGAAAATTCATCATGTTTTCTAGAAAAAACTTGGTATTGTGCCACCACAACAACCACACAGACTGTTAGTGATTGTTGTGCTGGTTTGGTGAACACCATCGAAACGCATGGATATTTCACCAACAGTGAGGCATTTGTAGATGCATTCGGTAACGACACAATCACAGACAATTCATCTGAACCAAATGATAGTGGTCAATATGAACAGCAACGAGTGAACAATGTCCGCACCACTGGGTTTGTAAATGGTTCATACAACGGAGCTGTTGGTTTTGTACCAGCCGTAAACGGTACTGATCCAGACACCACGGTTGGAGATGGAACTGGTATACAAGTGTACCCAGGAACAACAACCACCGGAGGTGGTAGAATATGCTATGGTAAGATAAATCCAAACTCCCCACCACTGGGACAAAAAGCAATCATAGTGAAAGACAGTACGTCGTTAGTCAGTGGAAATGTGATAACCACAGGATTCATCAACATCCAAGGAGCTTTTGCCAGTGGTCAAAGCTCCACCATGGTGTATGTGCATAGTGATGGTACTTGTTACTCTGGAGATTTTTTAACAGAAGCAGCCCAGGGTATAGTGCTATTCTCCCCACATGTTGGATAAATAACCACAACCATGGCCATCCTGACACAAAAAACTGGAGAACAAACTTTATATCTGGGTTGGTACGGGATGTGTCCGGAAGGTTCATCAACAAACACCGCCCAAGTGTTAAATTTGTTGGACTCAACATATGCTGATGGTAGCGACCTATTGTGGGTTGGTGGTCAAAAGTTTCACACCAAGCTAGCAAAAATCACACAAGTCGAGGTTCTAGAAACTGGATTTGGTTATTTTGATCAAATTGGAATGGAGGCATGGAATAGTTTTGGTTTCGGCATGCCGTTCCAAGGTCATGCATTCACAGAATTAGTACCAGGGAAAGCCTATCTGATCACCATTCGTGCTGCCCCTGGACAGACTGGTACTGTTCAGGACACAGTCAACATTCCAGAATTTTATTGGACCAAAATTGGTCAACCTGACAGCACTTACCGTCTCACCGACAATTGTTACGAAGGTTAGTTTAGTATTGCATTCAGTCACAAGTTCATATATAATAAGCATATGAAATTGACTATAGGCATGTCATGTTATGACGATTATGATGGTGTGTGGTTCACCATACAGAGTATAAAGATGTATCACCCTGAATGTATTGATGATATCAGATTTGTTGTGATAGATGGGAACCCGGAGAGTGCTCATGGAAAATCATGTGAAAAACTGATAAGCTCGTTGACTAACAAACATGGTAACAACGGATTGTATGTGAAAAATGTGAGTTGGCCTGGAACAGCTAGTAGGGATTATGTGTTTCAATTTGCTACCACACCATATGTGATGTGTATAGACAGTCATGTGTTGATTCAACCTGGAGCATTGAGAAAATTGTTAGACTATTACGAGGTAAATCCGGAGTGTGATGATCTATTACAAGGTCCATTGTTAGATGAAGATTCAAAACCATTTGCCAATCGAATGGAACCTAAATGGGACTACAACATGTACGGTACATGGGTCAATGACACATCAAAAAATGATGAAACAGATCCTTATGAGATTGACATGATGGGTCTAGGATTGTTCGCTTGTCGCAAGCAATCATGGCCTGGATTCAATCCAGATTTCCGGGGTTTTGGTGGAGAAGAAGGTTACATTCATAAAAAGTTCAAGAAACAAGGAAACAAAACATTGATGTTACCGTGGCTCAAATGGCAACATCGCTTTGATAGACCCAACGGTGTACCTTACCGGAACGAATATATAGATCGGGTGAAAAACTACTTGATCGGATGGACTGAGTTGGGAGTATCTACAGATGAGATCAAGGAATACTACAACACTCCAAACACTCAACCTGGACAAGAACGACCAGCCATTGACATGTCGGATCTAAATGATTATGAGTCGCAAATAACATCAACATCACCAACTCATCAATCATCACCTGGATCACATCAAATTGAACTGGAGAACCAACAACTCAAAGAGCGTATAATTGAATTGGAAATCAGACTGTTGTCTGGTGCAGACAAAGCTGAGTCGTTCATGAACACAATCAACAACATTCCCGCTCCCGTAACCGCAATTGACACAACCCACACCACTACAACCACCAATACCACCAATACCACCATGGTAAAGGATATCACAGCACCTGTTGAAACTATCAGAGTAGAAACATCCAATTTACAGAGTGACCATCTGAATGTAAATACTAGTAAATCGGAAACAAACACATACAAGCCGGAGATATTCAAACAATCTCCTGTTTTAGACAACTTTAAACCTGTATCAACCACCAGATCTTCACGGTAAATACACTTGACACTCTAAATATCTAATGTGACCACATCAAATTATATATACACCCCCACCACGGTTTCCGGGATTCAAGCAATATACACTGACCCAGATGCTACAGACGGTTACACAACTCCGGTACAATTAACTAATCACTACAACATTTTACCGGACCGGTACATAAGTGATAAACTAGAGTTACCATATGATTATAAAGAGATTGAACTTGCACCTAGTGAACTAGCTGTTAGTAGCAGTATATATCTAACATTTGACCGACTGAATTACAATTTCGCATATTTATGTTCCAGAGCCAGCATCGCATCCAACATACTACCTAGTGGATTCAAAGGGTTTTACTCAAACACTGGAGGTACTAACGCGCTTCCAATATTCAAGCATATAGACAACACACTATGTGTACCACC
>ERZ807291.7089-NODE-7089-length-13203-cov-7.076209_pt1 | contig 13203 bp, 10 predicted proteins | sample MGYA00521257_ERZ807291 | MGnify/ENA primary metagenome ERZ807291 (study PRJEB31413, sample SAMN03169783) | marine metagenome | biome: Marine; feature: Water; material: Subsurface seawater | place: North Sea | collected 2011-04-28 | depth 1 m m ...
AGGCGGTCAAGCTAACAAACAAGTGGTGGGCTGTAGTGGCCCACTACACAAACATAAGAAACTTTTTGGAGGACAGTATATGTCTAGTTTTAATAAGAAGACCAAGCAGCGTATCATAGATGATTACCTGCAAAACACAGGTGCAAACATGTTTGTGCCAGCGGACTTTGTTGATTGGTTGGCGACACAACCAGAACATGAAGCATACCCTGCCTTCTATGGTATGGATGATGCAGAAGCAGCAAGACAGCACCGCATACAAATGGCGCGTCAGATGGCGTCTGGGTTACGGATTGTTGCCAAAGCGGAGGACGTAGATAGTTCTGTGGTTGCTATCAAAGTGACGGAGTACCCTGCGTATATATCTCCTGTGTCCAAACGCAGAGAGGGTGGCGGGTACGAACCGTTTGATCCAACTGATGCCAACTCACAGGCAGAGTTGCGTAGGCAAGCAGGTACTAGCCTAGCCGCGTGGCTTGAACGGTTCCGTGGTTGCGCGGAACACATTGGGTTAGACATGACCCCGTTGGAAGACATTGTGCATACCCTGCGCGATGATAAAAATAAAGCAGTAGGAGAATAGCATGGCTAAGAAGAGTAAAGCGGATAAAATCTGGGCGTACAAGATCAGACACCCGAAGGCCACAACACGCGAAATCGCTACGGCTACTAAATCGTCGTACAACTATGTCCACGCGCTGATGAGTAAGATCGGCACACCGAAAGAAGTGTTAGAGGGCGCTGTGTACGAGATGACTAAACACGGTATGCCGAAAACGGATCGAAATGCGGATTTAAATCCGGGTGGTGTATCGCGTGCAAACATCTTGGACACAGCCAAGGAGTACGTCACAAAAGACCGTGCGTCTGACCACGGCGACATGGAAGATAATTTTCAGCGTATCGCCGTATACTGGAACGCGCATCTTGGGTTGATTGATTTCATAAAGACAAAAGATGTTGCAGCGATGATGGCGTTACTCAAGATAGCTCGCATACATTCTAACCCTACACACATGGACAACTGGATTGATGCCTGTGGCTACATGGCATGTGGCGGCGAGATAGTGGGTAAAGGCTAATGGATGTATATACGCTAGATTTTGAGACGTACTACGATCAAGAGTATTCGTTGTCGAAGGTCACAACCGAAGAGTATGTACGTGATCCACGCTTTGAAGTAATCGGCCTTGCAATCAAGAAGAACGATAAGGCCACTAAGTACGTTAATGATCCGGCGTTGATAGAGCGTCTTCTATCACACATAGACTTCTCTGGTAGCGCCATCTTATGTCACAATACGATGTTTGATGGCGCTATACTAAGCTGGCGCTATGGGGTTAAACCTAAAGTTTGGTTTGATACCATGTGTATGGCGCGTGCGCTGCACGGCGTGGAGACAAGTGTGTCGCTCAAAGCTACAGCAGAACGGTACGGTGTGGGCGTCAAAGGCCACGAAGTACACAATGCCAAGGGCAAACACCGTGCCGATTTCACCGCAGAAGAGGCGGCTCGGTACGGCGAGTATGCCAAGAACGATGTAGAGTTGACCTACAAGTTGTTTAAGATGATGGGGGCTAAGTTCCCCCGCCAAGAGTTAAAGATAATTGACCTGACCCTGCGGATGTTTATTGATCCTGTACTTGATCTAGACCTCGGCTTGTTGGAGCAGCACCTTGAGGACACCCGTGACCGCAAGGACAAGTTGTTGATAGACGCAGGGATAGAGGACAAGAAAGACCTGATGTCCAACCCGAAGTTTGCAGACATGCTGCGTGATCTAGGCGTAATTCCGCCTATGAAGATCAGCCCTGCGACAGGCAAAGAGACTTACGCATTTGCCAAATCGGATGAAGACTTCAAGGCACTGCAAGAACATGAGGATGATCGGGTACAATCCTTGGTGGCGGCACGTCTGGGTAGCAAAAGTACCTTAGAGGAAACACGCACCGAGAGGTTTATAGGCATATCTAAACGTGGCCTGCTGCCAGTACCTGTTAGATATTACGCAGCGCACACTGGTCGTTGGGGCGGTGCCGATAAGATCAACCTACAAAACCTACCGAGCCGTGGCATGAACGGTAAGAAGTTAAAGAGGGCGATCATTGCTCCCGAAGGACACACCATTGTCGAAGCCGATAGCTCTCAAATCGAAGCGCGAGTGCTGGCATGGTTCACGGGACAGGATGACCTGACTGATGCGTTTGCCAGAGGAGAAGATGTTTATATAAAGATGGCTGCGCGTATCTACGGATGCCAAGAAGAGGACGTTACAAAAAATCAGCGGTTCGTCGGAAAGACCACGATCCTTGGCGCGGGGTACGGTATGGGTGCTGAGAAGTTTGGCGTGCAGCTAAAGACGTTTGGGTACGAGGTAGCACCTGATGAAGCCCGGCGGATCATAAACATATACCGTGATGCAAACTACAAGATCAGCAAGGGGTGGCGCGATGCAAACTATATGGTGCAGCAGCTTGCCAACAACCGAGCGGTTAAGTTCGGGCGGAAGGGTATCATTACAGTGGACGCTGCCAATCAAGCACTGATTGTGCCGAGTGGTCTAAGTATTTTCTACGATCAACTGCATGGGGAGCAGAGCGAGAAAGGTCTGGAGTACAGCTACAAAACTCGTAGAGGGCGCACCAGAATATACGGCGGCAAGGTGATAGAGAACGTGTGCCAAGCAATAGCAAGGTGCATCATAGGCGAACAGATGCTAAAGATTAGTAAGAAATATCAAGTCGTGTTGACTGTGCATGACTCTATCGTATGCTGTGTACCTGACGCCGAGGTCGCTGAAGCACAAGCGTTTGTGGAGAGTTGTATGCGTTGGACACCTGATTGGGCCGAGGGGCTACCCGTCGATTGTGAGAGCGGCACGGGCAAATCGTATGGAGATTGTGAATGAGTAAAGCAGCGCCATGGTCTTTTAGTCGGATCAAAGCATTCGAGCAATGCCCCAAGCAGTTCTACCACGAGAAGGTACTGAAGCAGTATCCGTTCAAAGAGACTGATGCTATGCGCTATGGTACAGATTTTCACAAGGCGTGCGAGGATTACATCGGTGAAGGTACGCCGATCCCCAAGAAGTTTGATTTCATCAAGCCGACACTAGATGCCCTAAACCGCAAGCCGGGTAAGAAGATTGTCGAACAGAAGCTAGGTCTAACCGCTGACCTAGAACCGTGCAGCTTCTTTGCAAAAGATGTATGGTTCCGTGGTATTGTTGACCTTGCGATCATCGACGAGGAAACAGGTGTAGGTTGGATCATTGACTATAAGACAGGCAAGTCTGCCAAGTATGCCGACAAGGGGCAGCTTGAGTTGATGGCGCTGACGATCTTCAAGCACTACCCGAAAGTTACAAAGCTGAACGCAGGTCTGTTGTTTGTGGTAGCTAAGAGCCTTGTCAAAGCAGAGTATGAAATTGACTTACAGCAACTTCTTTGGAGCAAATGGTTAGCAAACTATGCTAAGATGGAGAAAGCGTTTGAGGTAGATGTGTGGAATCCCCGTCCATCGGGCCTTTGCAAACGCCACTGCCAAGTAACCGAATGCCCACACAACGGAGCAAACTGATGCCATACACAAAGAAACCCCGCCCGTATAAGAAAGAGTACGAGCAGCAGAAGAAACGCGGTGAACACGAAGACCGCATGGAGCGCCAGAAGGCAAGGCGCAAGATGGATAAGACAGGCAAAGATGCCAACAAGAACGGCAAGGCCGACAAACGAGAAGGCAAAGATATTGCCCACAAGAAAGCCTTGAGCAAGGGCGGTAAAAATAAAGACGGTGTAAAAGTACAAAGCCGCAAAAAGAACCGTGCAGCAGGTGGGGCTATGAGCAGCCCGAAGAAGAAACGGTAGTGTCTCACTACCACGGAGAACAACATGAAAATTCTACGGGATAAAGCAATACTGCTGAAGGTTCGTAACCCTAAGCAAATCACAGCAGTAATCCCTAAGAGCAAGGAGTTACCAATGAACGAGGTCGTCGTTAATTGGGGTGTGGACGAAGCGCATACCCTAAAAGGATTAAATATAAACGTACCGTCACCTATAACTAAACGCTATAGCTGGCCGGGACAGTACAAGCCGTTCGATCACCAGAAAGACACGGCGTCTTTTATGACTATGAACAAGAAGTCATTCTGCTTTAACGAGCAGGGTACGGGCAAGACTGCATCGGCTATCTGGGCCGCAGACTATCTTATGACCCAAGGCAAGGTTAAACGCGTGCTGGTTATATGCCCGCTGTCGATCATGGACAGTGCATGGCGTGCAGACTTGTTCTCCTTTGCTATGCACCGCACAGTGGATGTGGCGCACGGTGGCAAAGAGAAGCGTAAGAAGATCATCAACAGTGGGGCAGAGTTCGTAATCATCAACTACGATGGGGTCGAGGTTGTCAGCGATGAGATTGCCAAGGGCGGTTTTGATTTGTTTATCGTTGACGAGGCTACGCACTACAAGAACGTGCAGACTAAACGATGGAAGACATTAAACAAGTTGGTCGGTGAGAACGATTGGCTGTGGATGATGACGGGTACTCCCGCTGCACAAAGTCCTGTCGATGCGTATGGTCTAGCTAAGTTAGTCAACCCCATGGCAGTGCCGAGGTTCTTTGGGTCATGGCGTGATATGGTGATGTGGAAGGTGACACAGTTCACTTACAAGCCGAAAGAAAACTCCAAGGACACAGTGTTTCGAGCATTGCAGCCTGCGATCAGGTTTACCAAAGACGAATGTCTTGACCTGCCCGATATGGTTTACAGCAAACGCTTCGTCGAAATGACCGCACAGCAGAAGAAGTATTACGATACTCTGCGTAAGAAGATGATGATGGAAGTAGCTGGCGAGTCCGTGACAGCAGCAAATGCTGCGATCAACATGAACAAACTACTTCAGATCAGCGCAGGTGCGGTTTACACCGACGATGGCGACTCGGTGGAGTTCGATATTAAGAACCGTTACCAAGCCCTCAAAGAAACAATAGACGAGAGCAGCCAAAAGGTTTTGGTGTTCGTGCCGTTTAGGCACACGATAGACATGCTGACCGAAAGGCTACGCAAAGACGGCGTTACTACTGAGGTCATACGGGGAGATGTTTCTGCGGGTAATCGCACAGACATATTCCAGCGGTTCCAAAACGACCCTGATCCTCGCGTGCTGGTTATACAACCTCAAAGTGCGGCGCATGGTGTAACACTGACGGCGGCGAATACAATCGTGTGGTGGGGACCAACATCTTCTCTTGAGACATATCTACAGGCCAACGCACGTATCCACCGTGCAGGTCAGAAGCACAAGTGTACTGTAATTCAACTGGCTGGGTCTCCTGCGGAGAAACGTATTTATCGTATGTTAGATGAGCGCATCAACGTACACACAGCGATGATAGATTTATACAAAGAATTGCTTGACTAGGTAGTATAAGTTACTATATGTCGTAAACATAACTATAAAACGGAGAACAGCTATGACAATTCCTGTCGAAAAGCTCGTCGGTGCTTACACAAAGATACGCGAAAAGCGTGCAGAAATATCGGCCAAGTTCAAAGAAGAAGACGGTAGTCTTGCAGAACAGCAAGATAAGATCAAACGTGCTTTGTTGGACTATTGCAAAGATCAAGGCGTGGATAGCGTGCGTACAGCATCAGGGCTATTCTATCGTACAATCAAGCAACGGTATTGGACAAGCGATTGGTCTTCTATGCACGCGTTCATTATGGATCATAACCTCCCCGACTTCTTTGAGAAACGTCTCAATCAAACCAATGTACGTCAGTTCATAGAAGAGAACCCTGATATATTACCCGCAGGGTTAAATGTGGACTCGGAGTACGTCATCTCTGTGAGGAAAAAATGAACGATACTGAAACACCGTATGTAGGTACGCCGGAAGTCGCTAAGTACTTCCAAGTATCTATAACAACTATCCGTAACTGGATTAAGTCGGGGCATATACCCCCCGATACTTACATCAAAATCGGCGAAGTCTATCGGTTTAGACTAAGCGAAGTAGATACTGCGTTGACAAAGAACGCGGCAAAAGGGCAATCTAAAGCCTCAAAATCAGAAACCAATGGAGAATAATATGTCGGACATGACACTATTTGAGGGCGGCAACTCCCTCGCAAGCAGCGATCTTTTCAAGCAACTACAGGACACTGACGATAACCTGTCAGGTGGCACTGGCGGTGGCGGCGCACGTCGAATCAGTTTGCGTGGTGGTCGCTTCCGCGAAATGGTTGGCGGCGAACAAGTTAACGTAAAGAGTGATGGCTTCTTGAATGTCGTTATCCTTAACGCCGCTAAGTTGTCTCGCACTTACTACTCCGGTGCATATGACGCTGAGAACCCGTCAGCACCGACTTGCTGGTCGGCAGACACACAAGCACCTGCATCCGAGGTTCCCGCAGACCAACGTCAAGCATCTCGCTGCATGGACTGCCCACAGAACATTAAGGGTTCGGGTCAAGGTGAAAGCCGTGCGTGCCGTTTCAACCAACGTATCGCTGTGTTTCTTGAAGGCAACATGGATGAGGTCTACCAACTACAGCTCCCTGCTACATCTATTTTCGGTGACGCGAAGGATGGCAAGATGGGTATGCAAGCATACGCTAAGTACCTTAAAGCGCACAAGACCCCGTCCATCGCCGTGGTCACACAGATAACTTTTGACGAGAATAGCGCCACGCCGAAGCTACTCTTTAAGGCCGTGCGCCCACTGTCAGAAGAAGAGCTACAGCAAGCGGTAGCTTCAAAAGATAGCGAAGATGCTATCAAAGCAATAACATTGACTGTATCCCAAACAGATAAGGTACAGGCAATTCGAGATGGCGCAGTTGCTGACGATGAGGTGGACATCGGGGAGACAACACCTGCGCCTAAGAAGGTCGCCAAGAAGAAAGAGGTAGCTGCTCCCTCTTCTGAAGAGGCGGACCTTTCATCTATCGTTGACGATTGGGATGACTGATTTAGCGGTTAGTCGTTAGTTAACGGTAGATTGCCGTGGTGGGGCTTTGTCCTTTCAACCCACCACGGCACACTTTGGAGCAGCAGCAATGAAAACATTAGAATTTTTAGAGGGGGTACTAAGTAGTGAAGGTCACTACTGCGTATTTGCCGCTAGGAGCGCGGACGACACCCGTATACAGAAGTTTTACGATACCCTTGAGGAAGTAGAGCGTGCCGCACGCAAGTTCGACGCAGGTGGGTATGACGCGTACTTCGCTCTCAGCACATTTAAAGAGCCAACTAACCGTAAAGGCCCAAACGCACACGAGTTGAAATCCTTGTTTCTTGACTTGGATTGTGGTCCGTCGAAAGAATACCCAACGCAGAAGGCGGCAGTCGATGCGTTACGAGCTTTCTGTAAACAACTTTCCCTGCCTAAGCCTATGATGGTCAACAGCGGCAGGGGCGTGCATGTCTACTGGCCCCTTACCGAAGCGGTTTCGGCAGAGCAATGGCTGGACGCAGCGGAGCGATTGAAGCGAGCTTGTGCTGATAACGGCCTACTTGCTGACCCTGCGGTTACGGCTGACGTAGTCCGTATCTTACGCGTACCATTCACACACAACTATAAGGGCGATCCACCACTGTCCGTGGATTTCTTTGGCGTGTCCATGCCAGAGCCTATTGCGCTGGAAGAATTTACGTCCAAGCTGGGCGTGGTTATGATGCCAGTTACTACGCTTGATCTAGGCACTGACGCGCTTTACGAAGCCTACGCAGACAACTCTGAGAATGTTTTTAAGACTATCATTAACAAAACCGTCGAAGGGCGGGGTTGTGAGCAGTTAAAATATATCGCTATGAACCAGTCTGAGGTGAGCGAACCTTTGTGGAGAGCAGGGCTATCTATCGCTAAGTTCTGTGTAGATGGTGACAAAGGCGCAGAAAAAATATCCAACAGACACCCCAACTACAACGAAGCAGAGATGCGCAAGAAGTTGGACGAGATCAAAGGGCCATACACCTGTGCGCGTTTTGACGAATTGAACGAAGGCACCTGCCGTGACTGCCCTCTGTGGGGCGAGATCAAATCGCCGATTGTACTGGGTAAACGTATTCGGGAGTCCGAGGGCCAAGTCACGGTGTCCGCATCTATCAATAAGGCTGGTGTAAAGAAGTCCGAAGAATTTGAAATACCAGAATACCCCAAGCCGTATTTTCGTGGTGCAGCAGGGGGCGTATTCTTGCGTAGTAGCAATGCTGATGGGGATGTTGAGGAAGAATTAATCTACCATCACGACATTTACATCACGCGGCGACTGCATGATTTTGAACTGGGCGAGACGTTAGTGTTTCGCCTACATCTTCCGAGAGATGGTGTACGTCAATTCAACGTACCACTTACACATGTAACTTCTCGTGAGGAGTTCCGTAAGTGCATGGCTAAGGAAGGCGTAACCGCATGGGGAAAGGCATTAGATAAACTGATGGTATACACAACAAAATGGATAGACGAACTGCAACGCACTACTATGGCTGATGAAGCGCACCGCCAATTTGGCTGGGTCGGTGACGAGATGGAATCTTTTGTGCTGGGCGACAAGCTAGTCACGGCGACAGACGTGGAGTTTAACCCACCTTCGTCTGCAACAGCAGGGCTGATAGGCGCGTTCGAGCCGAAAGGTACGCGCGAGAAGAACCTTGACCTACTTAATTTTTACAACAAACCGGGGTACGAGCTACACCAATACGTTGTCGGTGTCGGTTTTGGCTCGCCGCTGATGGCAGTCACAGGACTCAATAGTATGTCTATACACCTATATGGTGGTTCGGGTGTTGGTAAAACAACTGCACAGATGGCAGCTATCGGTATCTGGGGTAGCCCTGATGAACTGATGAACAGCAAAGAGGATACGCACAACGCTCGTATGCTAAGGGGCGAGGTGATGCACAATATCCCGCTGGTGTCTGATGAGATGACAAACGTAAACGGCGAACAGATGTCTGATTACACCTACCAAGTATCTAGTGGGCGACAGAAAAATCGCATGTCCGCTAGTGGCAATACCGAACGCGCTCGGGGTAAGCCTTGGCAACTACTTGCTCTGAGTTCGGGTAACACGAGTGCATGGGAAATCTTGGGTCGGCATAAGGCAACGCCGAAAGCAGAGATGCTGCGGATGTTTGAGCTAAACGTGAAGATGATGAACTTTACCAAAGGCGACAATACTGCCACTGCCAACCTCATAGAAGATTTTAAATCGAACTACGGACATATCGGCATTGAGTACATACAGTGGGTCATCAACAACAAAGACGAAGTACGCAAGATAGTAGACTCTGTACGTGTACGCCTAGACAAGTCTGCAGGTCTTGGACCGGAGCATCGGTTTTGGACGAACGGTAACGCTGCGATTATCGCTGGTTTGATGATCGCTAAAAAGTTGGGCCTCGTAAACTACGATGTAGCCTCAGTGTACAGGTGGGTTGTGGGTGAGTTGATTTCTCGTCGCAACTACGTCAGCGACACAGGAGCATCCGTCACTGAAACACTCAACAACTACTTGTCAGAAAACTACAACAACATGCTCAAGATCGAAAGCACTGAGGACTTGCGTGGTAAGCATGACAATGGGCTAGATCAACTTGTTCCAGTCGGTGCAACGCCCCGCAATACTTTGATTGCACGCTACGAGCCAGATACCAAACTATTGTTCTTGCGTCTCAAACCGTTCCGAGAGTGGTGTATTGACCAGCAAATAAATTATCAAGGCGTAGTAGATGACTTGAAAGAAAAGTTAGGGGCCAAGCGCATTAAGAAGCGCCTGACTAAAGGCACGGACTTTAACCTTCCACCTGACTGGGTGCTAGAGATGAAGTTTACAGAGATGGAGCATGATGATGGACCAGAAGGTACTAAAGGTTGATGACCTGAACCCTGACGGGTTGCGGGTGACGGTAAACTGGGACGATATGGATGTTAAGTCGTCTATATTCGTCCCATGTATCAATACCGAGAAGGCTAAAAATCAACTACAGAAGCTCGCAGAACGTAAAAAATGGGAGTTTGACATGCAGGTCTGCGTTGAAAACAAAAAATTAGGTTTACGCGTATGGCGAACTGTGTGATACATTCCTCATTACGACATTGTTCTCAGTGTTGTTCTCCACTCATACTGCCCCGCATATAAAACTATGCGGGGCTTTTTTATTTGTAATCCTCTGCACTTTTGCGCATCGCATCGGTGTAAACGATACCGTTTACCATTTTACCTGTTGTTGTGATGAACCCTGTAAGAGACTTTCTAAGGTCTTCTGCATCAATCCTACCGTCTTTTTGGAAGTTTGCAGGTAGAGAGTTGTTGTACTCCCGTATCTTATCAAGAACTTTACGGACTGCTGCGGTATCGCCCTCGGTTTTAGCCATGTTGTGCAGACGCATTAACTTTCTACGTTTTTCGTCAACGGCGTTTTGCTTACGGCGCTCGTTGCTATTAATTTTTAAGTTCTCCACATAATCCGCTGGAGCAAAGCCAAGTAGCTGCATGAAAGAGTTGTACGGATTTATATCGTCCACAATCGGGTTACCCCGCATTGTATTCGCGCCTTCCGTAGAAAACCGTTGAGCTTTACTTACGTTACGCATAACGGCAGGGGCCATGGCTTCAAACCCACGTTGGATGTTGCCCTCGCTTATTTGGCCCAATCCTCGCTCAACGCTCAAACCTACACCAACGACAGGTCCACCAAGCTGTTCGATCAGTGTAAAGAAGGCACTTTGATCTTTGTCGATAAACGGCTGGCGATACAACAAGCTGTTCATAGACACACGGCTCGCTATGTCGATGCCGAGTAATTCGTTAGCTAACCCATCATACATTGTACCGCCCATCATCTTACGCATCATCGCGTCGAAATCGTCTTCGTCATCATCGGCGAACGCGTCATAGATTGCGCCCACTGCCCCCATTAGAGGCATACCGCTGGCCCCTGCTATCGCTGCGGTGTTCATCATAAAGTATGCAAGCTGTTGACGCGCGATCTTACGAGTTTCTGGGTCTGCCCCCGCGAGGGACTGGTCAAGTAAATGCGCCATGTAGTAATATCTGGACACAGCGAACCGCTTAAACAAGAACACTACGTTACCTACAGGTTTCTGCGCCCACACCGGACGCCCCGCAGATGCAGTAGAGCCAAGCGTCAACTCTGCAGTATTCATAGCTTTCTCTGCCGCTGCGTCATAGTCGGCTTGAGTCAACTCGTTTCTACCTCCGTTACTACGTTTTTGTAGCTCCAGATCATACGTTGCCATTAACGAAATTTGACGCCCGAAGCGTTCTCCGTGATGTACAAGGAACCCACTTACTTGATTTATTTTCGCCATTATATCGCGGCGATCTGACAAATCTACATGCTCTTGGTCGATGCTCTGGTTGAACATACCCCGCGCACCAGCTTTTTCGACGAGCGTTTTATACTTCTTAATTTTTGGATCAAGGTTTGGATCATCAAAGTTGTAGTTATCAAGCCCTTTATTATGTTTGCCGAGCTTAACCTCTCGCGTGACAGGTTGCCCATCTGCGCCCATCACCGTAACCATTTTGGTATCTGGCGAACCCATGAACAGTTTTGTTGCTCCAGCGAGTGCTGATGTAGCTTTCCTAAATCCGTACTCTCCAGCGAGTTGAGGTTGCACAGCCATGGGTATGTCAAACATTACGTTCAACGCAGACGAGATGTTAGCACCCATTGTCCAAGCAAAACCCATAGAAGTAGCAACCTGCGACCACCGTGCCATTGACGGAGCTTGAGCAAACTCTGCAATTTTGTCTAACTTTTTGGCTATATCCACAGTATCAAGTCGTTCGAAGTACCTGCCATCTTTAAGTTTATTGCGGAAACCTTGTATCCTAGCTCCGTATTCCAACTGTACAAGCTGCTTCTCAATACCACGAAAATTATCACGGAACATTGTTGCAGGGTCAGCTTCCATCCCCGGCATACCAGAAGGTGTTCTGTCCCCTAACGCACCTAGAATACCGCGCTTACCATCGCTTCGTTCTTTACGACTACGGAACGACTGCATAAACGAGCGTTCTGGAATTGCATCTAGTGACAGGTCAATAATTCTATCTATGGAAGCCTGATCTACTCCCGCTGCTTGTAGCGTGGACAGCACATCAAAGACGAACGACGAGCTTGGAGCTTTACCGTAATCTCGCTTGGAATCACGTTTCCCAGTCTCAATTTTACTGACATCATCCCCGCGCCCAATATCCTCTAGATACTTTACGACATTTTCCTGCGCCTGCATGAGGTCTTTTTCTGTATCGTAGTACTCAGTAAATAGTTCTATACCGCCGTTCCTGAGTGGGTCAGGCGCATGATACGACAACCGAAAATCACCATGACGGCCTAGTCTAAAGTACGGGCGGATAACCCCACCTTGAGCATGGAGCAGATCAGATAGTTTCTCGAACGCAGTTTTTTGTGCCGTTGCGTCTAGTCCCATGGCGCTAATACGCGCCTTGATGGCAGGCATGATACGGTCTTGCGCAGCTTCGCCCATATCTCTCGTAATCTTGTATAGGTCTTGCCCCTGCTTACCGAGCGACTGGTACTCTTCGTTTAAGACATCCCATATCGCCGCCTTTTCACTAGAAGGTTCCCCTGCCTTCTTGGCTTTACTACGAGGTGAATCCTGCCCAGCATATTTTTGTGCTAGATCAGTATTAAGCGAGGCAATCTTCCCGTCACGCTCTTGAGCCGTCTTGAAAGACTGCATTACTGTCTTTTCGGTCTTCATGTCGTAGTAAGACAGCCAGTACTTTGCGTATGTATCGCGAGGCCGCGCGGGATCAACCTCGTCTTGAGTAGCACGGTTCATAAGACTTTGCATCTTTGCATAGCCTTTAGGATTTGCTTTTTTGTACGCTCTATAGTCGTTATGGATTACCTCGACAGGCTCGAAAGCCTTGCGAAGAGCGCCAGACGCTTGGTCGATCAACACATTTAGTTCGTTAGCAAAAGGGATTTTATCCGAGGCTATACGTGCCAAGTTGTTTACAGGTTGCACACTGAGAACCATATTTTTCAGTTTGCTAGGAGTATTTGCGTTAATAATGTCTCTTGCTTGCTCGTAAAGGTTTTTATTCTCCAGAGGCACCGCAGTAACGTGCCTACGGTATAAATCAGTCGCGCCTTGCTTAGTACGTCCCAACAGCAACATATTCGGCGCTGCGCG
>ERZ807291.7090-NODE-7090-length-13202-cov-31.629041_pt1 | contig 13202 bp, 10 predicted proteins | sample MGYA00521257_ERZ807291 | MGnify/ENA primary metagenome ERZ807291 (study PRJEB31413, sample SAMN03169783) | marine metagenome | biome: Marine; feature: Water; material: Subsurface seawater | place: North Sea | collected 2011-04-28 | depth 1 m m ...
ACGCATTTCTTATTGGTTGGCAATAGGGTCGAGAAAACTTGTGATAGAGTGGTTTGAGGGCGTTACATCTCGTTAATATATGTGTCTAGAAATCAGTCCGGTATTGTTTCATCATTTGCCGGCTTATCTGACAACTCAAGAGGTGGGTTGGTAATCGTGAAAGGATTTTCGGTGTAAGTCACACTCTCCAGATATAGGCCGTCTGGAGGGCACACTGGACCACATGCGGTTCGGTCTTGCGCTCTTAAAGCTTTGCCCACTTGATAAGGTTGCCAGGCACGAGCTCCTACGCGCTCTAGAGTGCCCACTATGCTGCGAACTTGATTGTGTAAAAAGCTGCGGGCTCGCACTTTAAACCGCACTTCACTGCCGCCAGGATAATAATGCTCTGAGATGTTAATTTCATCCAGTGTTTTAATTGGGCTTGCAGCTTGGCACATAGTTGAGCGGAAGGTGGTAAAGTCGTGGGTCCCAAGCAGTTGAAGAGCCCCCTCGCGCATTGCTTTGACATCTAGGGGATGCCTTGATTGCCAAACAAGCCCTGCATCATGAGTTACAGGTGCCGCGCGACATACGATACGGAATAGATATTCTCGGCTGGTTGCTAAAAATCTAGCGTGCCAATCAGGTTCTACTGGAGCGCAGTCGATGACGGAAATTTTTGCTGGTTGTAGATGAAAATTTAAAGCGCCTTTCAGCCGCTCACTTTTCCAATCCTTGAACATATCACAATGAGCAACTTGGCCCAATCCATGTACGCCTGCATCAGTTCGACCTGCAGCTCCGATGTTTGGCAAGTTCGGCTCAAGTTTTGCCAGTGCCTGCTCAATTTCTCCTTGGATAGTAGGCAACGAATTTTGCTTTTGCCACCCGTAAAACCCTTGACCGTTATATTCAATTTTTAAAGCAAAACGAGGCATAATTCGCCCTTAAACTGCCTTAGACTATTTTGCAATTGTTCTAGCCTATGGATAATTATGTACAGTTGTTCAAAAATATGCTGGCGCCAAAGGGAAAAGGAATGGCACATATGGTTCATATACAGTTTAATGTTTTTTAGAGGCCTGTTTGTGTTTGTTCAGTAGTGCCACGAATATCTATTTTGGAGACTTAGTTTTGAGTGATGGGTTCAAATTGTTAAATATTATTTTGTATGTACACAACAATAGCTTTCACGCTCACTATTTCTCAAATTCTTCAAGCAGTGACTTCCAATGAATGTAAAGTTTATTAAAGCAATCGATGAAGATGCCGCAGAAATCAGCCAAATTTTAGAGGATTGGGCTGCCTCTAATTGCGAAATTCCACTAGTCCATAATGTTGAAGAGCGCGCAGATTATGGTCGCTGGCTGTTAGAACATACGCGCGTTACTATGATCCACAATAGCAGTGGGGTTGTTGGCTTTTTGGCCCTCGAAAAACATATAATTCAGGGGCTATACATTAAAAAGGATTTTCAAGGATTTGGTTTTGGTCAGGCAGCTATAAAATTTGCTCAGAAACAATTTAAAGAGCTACGGCTCTGGGTTTTCCAATCCAATATAGGGGCACAAAAATTTTATCAACGACTAGGATTTCGAATAGTTGAAAAGAGTGATGGCGAGGACAATGACTACAGATTACCTGACATTTTTTATTGTTGGAAATCGACGTAAGTATGGAGTTTTGGACCTTTAATAGAGTTTTTACAGTTGAATTATTATTAAATTTAAAAAAGCAAAAACTTCAGCGTTGATTGTTTTAAATATAAAGCTGATGATAGTTGTGTAGCATTAGATTGCGCTTTATAACCGTCTCGAAATGGATGAGATATTTTTTATAAGACGAATTATATCCCCGGCACTGTAATGATGCAGATGCCGGGCCGAAGGTGTTGGATTGAACTGCGCCGCCCCCTTTTAGATTTTCAAAAAGAGACCTCAAATGTCTGATCTAACACCTGACTATAAAGATACCCTAAATTTGCCAAAAACAGAATTTCCGATGCGTGCCGGGCTGCCCAAACGAGAGCCTGAGTGGCTAGAGCGTTGGGAGAAAATTGGAATTTATGATCGGCTGAGAGAAAAAAAAGGGCGCGAAAGCTTTACTCTGCATGATGGCCCACCTTACGCGAACGGCAATTTGCACATTGGCCATGCGCTAAATAAAATTTTAAAGGACATGGTGGTTCGATCTCAGCAGATGATGGGAAAGGATGCGCGATATATTCCAGGCTGGGACTGTCATGGCCTGCCAATTGAGTGGAAGATAGAAGAAAAATATCGCAAAAAAGGCCGTGACAAAGATGCAGTTCCCGTAGTTGAGTTCCGCCAAGAGTGTCGTGAATTTGCTGAAGGGTGGGTTGATATCCAGCGTGATGAATTTAAACGTCTGGGTATCACGGGTAAGTGGGAAAATCCTTACCTGACAATGGATTTTCACGCTGAACGCGTAATAGCAGCTGAATTTCAAAAATTCTTGATGAATGGTACGTTATATCAGGGCTCAAAACCTGTGATGTGGTCTCCAATTGAAAAAACTGCTCTGGCTGAGGCAGAAGTAGAATATCACGATAAGGAAAGCTTTACGGTTTGGGTAAAATTCAAAGTTGTGGGGACTGGAGATAAAACTCTCGATAGCGCTAAAGTTGTAATTTGGACTACGACACCGTGGACTATGCCATCGAATAAGGCAGTCGTTTATGGCGCCGATATCTCATACGGACTTTATGAGGTAATTGGTCGCCCTGAAGAATGTTGGGCTGACATCGGTGAGCGCTTTATACTTTCAGATAGTTTAGCCGAAGATGTATTGGGCAGAGCCCGTCTCGATACTACCATGTTCCGCCGTCTGTGTGACATAACTCAGGACGACCTAGCCAAGATTGAGCTTCAACATCCACTACACGGCGCGGAGGGCGGCGAAGGCGAATGGGATGATATCCGTGATTTTCGATCTGCTGATTTTGTGACCGATACCGAAGGTACAGGCTTTGTGCATTGCGCGCCTTCCCATGGAATGGAGGAGTTTGAATTGTACCGAGATCTCGGTATGCTCGAGGAGGTGATTACCTATAATGTGATGGAGGATGGCCGTTTCCGCGCTGATCTTCCATTTTTTGGTGGAAAGGCAATCCTGAAGCCAAATGGCAAGGAAGGGAACGCAAACCCCGCTATTATCGAAAAACTCGCCGAAGTTGGGGGGCTGTTGGCGCGAGGAAAAATTAAACACAGCTATCCGCACAGCTGGCGTTCAAAAGCACCAGTCATCTACCGTAATACGCCGCAGTGGTTTGCGGCTGTCGATAAGCCTGTGAATGATGGATTAGATGAGTATGGGACGACTATTCGAGAGCGGGCGCTTACCTCAATTGATAAACTTGTCACTTGGACGCCATCAACTGGGCGCAATCGCCTATATTCGATGATAGAGGCTCGACCAGATTGGGTGTTGTCGCGGCAACGAGCTTGGGGTGTCCCTCTGACTTGCTTTACTAGGAATGGTGCCCTCCCGACTGATGATGACTATCTACTCCGAAGTGATGAAGTAAATGCAAGGGTGCTAGATGCCTTTGAAGCTGAAGGTGCTGACGCATGGTATGAAGAGGGTGCAAAGGAGCGTTTCCTAGCTGGGCTTGTTAATCCCGATGAGTACAGCCAGGTGTTTGATATTTTAGATGTTTGGTTTGACAGTGGCTCTACCCACGCCTTTGTTTTGCGTGACCGTGATGACGGCAGCGATGATGGCTTGGCTGACCTTTATCTCGAAGGGACAGATCAGCACCGCGGCTGGTTCCATTCTTCAATGCTGCAATCTTGTGGCACTCGTGGGCGGGCTCCCTACCATGCTGTGCTGACACATGGCTTTACTCTGGATGAGAAGGGCATGAAAATGTCAAAATCCATTGGAAACACTGTCTCACCTGATGACGTGACACGGCAATATGGAGCGGACATTTTAAGACTTTGGGTTGCGCAATCAGATTACTCTAGTGACCTGCGAATTGGCCCTGAAATCTTGAAAGGTGTTGCAGACAGCTATCGTCGCTTGCGCAATACTATGCGTTTCATGCTTGGCGCACTCTCAGATTTTTCTGAGACAGATAAGATTGAATTTGAGTCAATGCCTGAACTCGAGCGATGGGTTTTGCATCGTCTGTACGAACTCGATGAGATAGTCAAAACGGGATACGCAGCCTATGATTTTCAGGGAGTTTTCCAAGCGCTCTTCCAATTTGCGACGGTTGACCTTTCGTCCTTCTACTTCGATATCCGAAAAGATGTACTTTATTGTGATGGAAATACGACAGAGCGGCGTGCCGCGCGTACGGTTTTGGACCTCCTCTATCAACGTCTGACAACTTGGTTGGCCCCGGTACTTACCTTCACGATGGAAGAGGTGTGGCTTGAACGTAACCCTGGTGATAACAGTTCAGTTCATTTGATTGATATGCCAATTACACCATCCCTATGGCACAGTTCAGAACTTGCTAAAAAATGGGCGGTCATTCGGCAGGTACGGCGTGTTGTGACTGGTGCTCTAGAACTAGAGCGTCGTGATAAAAATATAGGGTCCAGCTTAGAGGCTGCGCCTTTGGTATACGTAACAACAGATGTCGCGGAAATTTTGAAATCAGTTGCTTTTGCTGACTTGTGCATCACTTCCAGTATCGAGATTGATACTGGAGAAGCCCCTGAGGCTGCTTTTTCCTTGGAAGATACAGCAGGTGTTTCAGTTAGCTTCGCTAAAGCTGTTGGAAGAAAGTGCAATCGATGCTGGAAAATCTCACCAGATGTTGGTTCGCACTCTCATCCAGAGGTTTGCAGTCGCTGTAATTCAGCGCTTAAATAGGCTGTTTAAAACAACTTCTATTGTGGCGTCTAGTTCTAACTCTTTGACAAGGGGAATAAATTGTTGGTATCTGGCGGGCCAACTCACTGAGAACAATTGAAATGAGTATATTTGTCTTTATTTCGGTTATGGTCGCCGCACTGCTACACGCGGCTTGGAATGCGTTAGTTAAAAATGGTGAAGACAAACAGGCGGGAATGTTACTCCTTACTTTGGGGCACGCATTTTTCGGCCTCTGTTTGATCCCGTTTTTTTCAATTCCAACGGGTCAGGTCTGGCTATGGTTATTGGCATCTGGAGTTATTCATAGTTTTTACCAGCTTTTCTTGGGCTTTGCCTATGAGAGGGGAGACCTAAGTCGAGTATATCCGATAGCTCGCGGTGGCGCGCCTGTGATTGTTTTAGTAGCCAGCCTATTTTTTGGTATAGATAGCCTGGGCCTATTTGATTTAATTGGAATATTGGTAGTTGGTCTTGGGATTCTGCTTTTGGGGCTCGGTGTTTTTAGCTTGGATGAGGACCGTAAACTAATCCCACTGGCATTGGGCTCGGCTTTTGCTACTGCAGGTTATTCAATAGTAGATGGAATGGGGGCCCGCCTCATGGGCGATGCCTTTGCGTATGTGTCTTGGACCTTGGTATTCTCAGCTATTTTTTACGTACCCGCAATTTTCTTTATTAGGGGAAGGTCCGTTTTTCCGCAAAACAGAAAACAAATATCACTTGGATTTTCAGTGGGTGGCACATCTTTTATAGCCTATGCAATTGTCGTTTGGGCCATGACGCAAGCGCCAATTGCATTAGTGACGGCGTTGCGTGAGAGCAGCATATTATTTGCAATGCTGCTAGGGTATTTTTACTTTCACGATCGAATGACGCCCACAAAAGTTTTGGCAGGGATCGCAATAGTAATTGGTATAATGTTAACTCGACTTTAACTCTTTTTTTCTGTGAATTGTTGGGTAATGCCGGCAAAGAGTAAATATGTGGAGGTTGCTAGCAGGCCAAAATTTGCGGTGGGTACAGCTGTAAAGTTTCCCCACGCGGCCCAGGCTGCAAATCCAACCCACGCCAATGCGATTGGCAGTGTAACGGCCCGCCAACGTTCCGTGCGAACTGGGTGGACAAATTTAAGTGGCAAAAACATTAAGACTGCTAAAAGAGAAACAAACCCAAGAATAACCCAATGATTTGGTGTCGTTGCAAATATCACAATTATGGCCATATTCCAGCAGCCAGGAAAGCCTTGGAACGAATTATCTTTTGTCTTCATGCGCGTGTCGGCAAAATACATTGCGCTTGCAAAAGTAATTATTATGATTGCAAACCAGCCGGTCCAGCCTGCTAAAAGTCCGCTTGCAAATAGTGCATATGCTGGGATGAAAACATATGTGAGATAGTCAATAATTAGATCTAAAAGTACCCCATCAAACATGGGCGCATTACTTTTAACATCGTATTTTCGAGCTAGGGGGCCATCGACGCCATCCACAAAAAAAGCAATGACAAGCCAAACAAACATCATGTCCCACTTCCCATTTACTGCAGCAAGCATTGCAAGCATAGCAAACACAGCTCCGGTAGCAGTAAGTAAATGAACGGCTAATGCTTTGGTGCGAATATTCATAGGCTTGCTATAAACTCATATGTGTCTGGAAATCAATTAGGCCTTCGGGTGTGAAGCATTATAAACTTGCATAAGGCGAGATGAATCAACGGCAGTGTAGGCCTGTGTGGTAGATAACGAAGCATGACCAAGCAATTCTTGAATGGTACGTAAATCACCTCCGGCGTTTAGCAAATGTGTAGCAAAGGAATGGCGCAAAGCGTGAGGAGTTGCTGTGGCTGGCAGGCCCAATTGCATTCGCGCGATTTGCATCGTTTTTTGCACTATCCTTGCATTCAGGCCGCCCCCGCGAACGCCGCGAAATAGAGGGAGTTTTGGGTCCATTTGAAAAGGGCAAAGTTTCGCATAACGGGCAACAGCCGATTGTGTTACAGGTAAGACTGGAACCATACGTTCCTTTCCTCCCTTTCCTTGTATCCGAATTACATCTGGTAGGGGAACATTTGCTCCAGTTAGGCCTAAGGCCTCTGATATGCGCAAGCCAGATCCATAAAGCAGGGTAAGTACAGCTGCATCACGGGCCGCAACCCAATCTTCCATTGACTGAATTTTCACAGTTTCAATCATTTTACCCGCTGCCATAATTTCTAATGGCCGTGGTAATTTGGGTTCAAACTTTGGTGACCGTGCGAGCAAAACGGCAGTTGGTTCCAAGTCATGACGCTTTGCTAGCCATCTAAAAAAACTTTTTACTGCCGAAAGCGATCGTGCCAAACTTCTACTACCTACGCCGCGCCCGCGCTCGTGCGCCATCCAAGATCTCATATCTCTAGTATGGATTTCAGATAGAGCACTTAACCCCTGTGGCTCTGCCCTATGTTTTGTCATAAATATTGCAAATCTCACGATATCTGCTTCATAGGCGGTAATCGTATTTTTCGCGGATGATTTCAGCGCACGTTCATTGTCTAACCATTCATTTATAGCGTTACAGATGGCGGGTGAAATCAAGCCTAGATCTATGTTTTTATTTACCGTCAAGGCAGTAACTTGCCTGCTACCAGCTCATAGGCTTTTGCAAAGAAATTCAAAAGATCAGTACCCTGCGTAGACGAAAATTGTTTTGGATCTTTAGCGCCTAGGATCAAAAGCCCTGGCGGCGTATCCGTCCCAAAATCTAGGGCGAGGCAAGCCTCCGATCCAATTTTGTGGGACGTCTTAGAGAATACAAATTGATTTGGCGTATTTAATTTACGTAGCTTGACTTTAACTTTATTGGACGTTCCGTCGAGGTACATATATTTTTTAATAAAACCGGAGGGGGCATGAATAAGATAATTACCCAAAATTGAAAACTTTGGGTCTACGTTTTTTTGCTTGGTCTCCAAAATCAAACAAGCAAAATCTATTTGCATAATTTTGACCATATCTCCGGCGCAAACGTCGATGAAACTTTCAAAATTATTGGGCTCTAATATTTTAAGAACTGCACGGTTGATTTGCTTCGTACCGGCAAGATTGTCATATGCCGCCGCTATGACGGACTTATGTGTACTCTCGAGGTTTCCAAGCTTGTTTTCTAAGCTTTTCATGGCCGCACCGCGGAGGTCTATAATATTCCCACCTCTTTTTTTGTCATTTGCTGACACTAAGGACTGCATTATGGCCGTATCGTTCAAGACAAGTTCCGGATTATTAATAATAGTTTCTCGTAAAACTTCTATTTCCGGCGGCTTAGTTGACGGTTTCATCATTGCCTCACTTTATTTTGTGATTTTTGACGCTCAATATTATCATCTCTATCCAAGTGCTATAGAATTTTTTGCCCAGTCTTTGCCCAATCCGCCATAAATTGATCAAGTCCACGATCGGTCAAGGGATGTTCAATGAGTGATTTTATCACACTCGGTGGTGCTGTTATTACATCAGCTCCAATTAATGCAGATTGGGTCACGTGATTAACTGTACGAATTGAGGCAGCCAAAATTTGGGTCTGATAGCCAAAATTGTCATAGATTTGCCTGATTTCATTAATCAAATCCATTCCATCAAGGTTCACATCATCAAGGCGGCCAACAAATGGACTGATAAAAGTGGCGCCCGCTTTGGCTGCTAGAAGCGCTTGGTTTGCGCTAAAGCAAAGGGTGACATTAATCATTTTACCTTCATCGGATAAAACTTTACAGGCCTTAAGGCCGTCCCAAGTTAGAGGCAGCTTCACGGCGATATTAGGAGCAATTTTAGCTAGTTTTCGACCCTCCTCTATCATTTTTTCAGAGTCGGTGGCTACAACCTCTGCACTGACTGGTCCGGAGATTAATTCACATATTTCTTTTGTAACTTCGATAATATCACGCCCTGATTTCATTATTAAAGAGGGGTTTGTTGTTACCCCATCTACCATTCCGAGGTCATTTAATTCGGTAATTGCGTCAATTTCTGCAGTATCAACAAAAAATTTCATTTGTTTTATCCCTGATAGGTTGGCCTTTGTTGTTCTAAGCTTTACCTGAGTTCCATGGGCACTGGAAGCCCCACTATAAAGGAAGTGTTGTGTCTGAGCCCCGTTTCTTCGAGGAAAGTGAATTGGTTTCCGTCCTGACCAGCCAGCCTCTAGATCAAATGCTTGATTATAAATCACCCTCGGGTGGATGTTGGCAGGGGGATTTCGTTGAGGTGCCTTTAGGTCCACGAAAAACTCTGGGCGTTATTTGGTGCGCTGGTAAGGGAGATTTTGAGTATAACAAAGTGCGTTCGGTGATACGTATATTAGACGTGGTCCCAATGCAGCCTTCGATGCAGGAATTTCTACGCCGTGTCTCGGATTATACGCTCTCACCAATGCACACGATGTTGCGGTTAGCTACACGGGCCCCCGGCCTAGGTGATCCAGCTTCCATGCGATATGTATACCGTAAAGGGCAGGCGGAGGCTGGACGTATGACTGACGCACGGCTACGAGTTTTGGCTGTGTTACAGAATTCTCATGACTTAAGCTTTACTCTGAAGGAGTTGGCAGAAGCGGCAAACGCCACTACTGCGGTAGTCAAGGGGTTAGTGAAAGTGGGAGCTGTGGAGGAGGTAACTACGCCCCGTGATACACCCTTTCCGGTGTTGAACCCGTCGCTGTCTGGAAAATCCCTATCGGAAGACCAAGCCCATGCGGTAACACAATTGCGCAGTAGCGATGCCGGCTACCATACTACACTGCTCAAAGGTGTCACTGGTTCTGGTAAAACGGAAGTCTACTTAGAGGCTGTGGCCGACTGTCTAAAACACGGTCGGCAGGCATTGGTATTGCTACCAGAAATAGCCCTGACGGCCGAGTTTTTGACCCGTGTTGAGGGACGATTTGGTGCCAAGCCTGCTGAGTGGCATTCTGGTGTTACGATGACTGAACGTCGACGAACTTGGAAAATGGTTGGTGAGGGTCACGCCCAAATGGTTGTAGGCGCGCGCTCGGCGTTATTTTTACCTTTTCAAAACTTGGGTTTGATCGTTGTAGATGAGGAGCACGATAGTAGCTACAAGCAAGAGGACGGTGTTCTCTATAATGCCCGTGACATGGCTGTACTTCGTGCATCATTAGTGGGCGGACAGGTGGTACTGGCAAGTGCTACTCCAAGCCTGGAAAGCTGGGTAAATGTTGAAGCTGGGAAATATAAAAAGATAGAATTGAATAGCCGCTTTGGGAAAGCAGTCATGCCAAGTTTGGCAGCAATTGATATGCGGCAAGAGAAATTGCCTGGGGACCGGTGGATATCGGATAGTCTAAAAAAAATGGTGGAAACCCGAATCCAGAGTGGTGAACAGTCATTATTATTTATAAACCGTCGAGGCTACGCACCAATTACTTTGTGCCGTTCGTGTGGCAATCAAGTGGGATGTGATAATTGTGATGCCCGGATGGTTGAGCATCGTTTTTCAAATCGCTTGATGTGTCATCAATGTGGCGAGACCAAACCAGTACCAAGTGCTTGCCCGAGCTGTGATGCTGTGGGTCGTTTGGCTGTTGTTGGCCCTGGCGTGGAGAGGCTCGCAGAGGAGGCGACTGAACTGTTTCCTGAGGCTAAAGTAGCTGTATTGTCATCAGATTTGTATGGTTCGGCGCGTGCTTTAAAAGCTCAGATCCTGGCTTTAGCGTCAGGTAGCGCTGATGTGATAATTGGAACACAGCTTGTAGCTAAAGGACACAATTTCCCTTTACTGACTTTGGTTGGCGTTATTGACGCTGACCTTGGATTACAGGGCTCAGATTTGCGGGCTGCAGAGAGAACTTTTCAGTTGATGCGCCAAGTCGCTGGCCGGGCTGGCCGCGCTGATAAACCCGGGACTGCTGTCCTACAAACCCACCAACCCGAGCATCCCGTTATCGAGGCCATATTAGGAGGAGATGAAGAGGCATTTTGGCGTGCTGAGGCTAGTGAGCGTGAAGCGGCAGGAGTTCCGCCATACGGTCGAATGGTGGGTATAATTCTATCATCAACTGATCCTCAGGAGGCGTCTGAATTCGGAAAAGCCATGGCCAGTAACATTCTACCCCTGAATAAAATAGGCGCTGAAGTTTTTGGGCCAGCACCAGCACCAATTTCACGCATTCGAGGTCGTTACAGGGTGCGTCTCTTAATTAAAGCAAATAAATCTGTTCCGATCCAATCTGCAATTTCTGAATGGGTTTCACAGTTTAAGACACCTAAGTCGTTACGACTTTCCATTGATATAGATCCGCAAAGCTTTTATTAATTTATTAATGTCTCTTAGCAGAGGTAGAATTGAAGTCTGGGTCTGCCAGTGCGACTATGTCAAACATTATCCTGTTTAATTCAAAGTCTTTGGGCGTGTATACTTTTGAAATTCCCATATTAAAAAGCTTCTTTGCGTCGTCTTCTGGAATAATCCCACCAACTATTACGGGGATATGTCCGAGGTTAGCTGCGAATAACTTAGTCATTAAATCTTGCATTAATGCGATATGTGAACCCGACAAAATAGACAGACCAATCACGTTAAAGTCGCCGTCTTGAACTGCCATAATAATCTCATCTGGTGTAAGGCGAATGCCTTCATAAGAGATTTCCATTCCACAATCGCGGGCGCGTATAGCTATTTGCTCTGCCCCATTTGAATGGCCATCAAGACCGGGTTTCCCCATCAAAAACTTTAGCTTCTTACCTAATTTAGCGTTGACTTGGGCCACAGCCTCTCGAATTTCATCCAAACCTTCTGTTTGGTTGGATGGGCTGGTACTTACGCCAGTGGGGCCACGATATTGGCCAAATGCTTGGCGCACCACATCACCCCACTCGCCGGTAGTTACTCCCGCCTTGGCAGCAGCGATGGACGGAGGCATAATATTACTTCCATCGAGAGCTGCGCGATGTAGGTCTTGGAGCGCCTTCTGAACATGTTGAGAATTGCGTTTGGAACGCCAGTGATTAAGCGCGCTGACTTGCTCTGCCTCTGTCTTTGGATCCACGACCATTATAGCCTCTTCCCCTGACGTGAGTGGGCTTGCCGCAGATTTTTGGTACTTGTTTACGCCAATAACTGTAATCTCGCCCTTTTCAATATTTCCAATTCGTTCGGCATTAGAATCTACCAGTCGAGATTTCATGTACTCAATTGCGTTCACGGCCCCACCCATCCCGTCAATTAAGGCAAGTTCAGCTAAAGCACTTTCTTTCAAAGCCTCTACCTTACGGTCAACAGTGGGGTTTTCATCGAACAGATCCTCATATTCGAGTAAATCTGTTTCAAATGCCATAATTTGCTGCATCCGCAGTGACCACTGCTGGTCCCATGGCCGCGGCAACCCTAAAGCTTCATTCCAGGCTGGTAATTGAATGGCCCTAGCTCGCGCTTTCTTTGATAAAGTAACAGCCAGCATCTCGATTAAAATTCGATAGACATTATTCTCTGGTTGTTGTTCGGTGAGGCCAAGCGAATTAACTTGCACCCCATACCTAAACCTCCGCATTTTTGGATTGTCCACTTGATATCGGTCTTGGCAGATTTGATCCCACAAATCCACAAAAGCACGCATTTTACACATTTCAGTGACAAAACGAATGCCGGCGTTAACAAAAAAACTAATTCTGCCAACCATTTCGCTGAAGTGCTCTTTGGGAACTTTTCCTCGCAAGTCATCCAGTACGGCTGTTGCATTTGCTAAGGCAAAAGCGAGCTCCTGCTCTGGTGTAGCACCCGCCTCTTGTAAGTGGTAAGAGCATACGTTCATTGGGTTCCATTTGGGTAAGTGCTCACGGGTAAAAGCAGCAACATCTGTGATCATGCGTAGAGATGCTTTTGGTGGGCAAATGTAAGTACCCCTGCTCAGGTACTCCTTTATAATGTCATTTTGCACCGTACCCTGCAGCGTCGCGGTATCTGCTCCTTGCTCTTCTGCCGCTGCGATATAAAGCGAAAGTAACCAAGGGGCAGTCGCATTTATCGTCATTGATGTATTCATTTGGTCGAGTGGGATATTAGAGAATAATGTACGCATATCGCCCAAGTGGCTAATTGGAACTCCAACCTTTCCAACTTCACCACGGGCCAAAATATGATCACTATCGTACCCAGTTTGAGTTGGCAGATCAAAAGCTATTGATAACCCTGTTTGACCTTTTGAAAGATTGTTACGGTAGAGTGCATTCGAGGCTTTAGCTGTTGAATGTCCAGCATAAGTTCTAAATATCCATGGACGATCTTTTTGTACTTGTGCCAAAGTGTTGTCCCTTGAATGACGTGCGCAACATTATTTCGTACGAAGGTTTAATGACGGAACAATAACATACTGTCAATT
>ERZ807291.7091-NODE-7091-length-13202-cov-12.975051_pt1 | contig 13202 bp, 10 predicted proteins | sample MGYA00521257_ERZ807291 | MGnify/ENA primary metagenome ERZ807291 (study PRJEB31413, sample SAMN03169783) | marine metagenome | biome: Marine; feature: Water; material: Subsurface seawater | place: North Sea | collected 2011-04-28 | depth 1 m m ...
TAATGAGCCACGGGTCCTTTATGATGATTGGTGAAGTATGCGCACCTTTAGATGTAAGGGTAAAGAACGATGAGTAAATCAATTAGAACTTTCTATAAAGGGTAATCGCTTCTAAATACGAGACTAAAAAAGGGGGGGGTATTTCCCTCTCATATTATCTAAATACCCTCTCTAGATCAAAAACTAACGATAACCATGAGTACAACGATGGCTCGGATGATTAAGTTTTTTAGAAATATTTAATGATGGCCTAGCTGCCGCATCCTAACCATGGTATGTGATCGAACTTAATAACCTCTAACGGTGAGATTGCCCAAACGTATGCCTAAGTTTAGGCATACGAAAGGATTAAATCCTTAGTTCGCTAAAAATATAATTTCCATCTCAGCCATTTCATACATTTTCCTAGATGCCACGCCCATTTCTTGAACCTTTTGTTCAATGAATGTAGATTCATCAAAAGTATATTCCATACCTGTTGGATTTTGAAAAACAAAATGAGTTAAGTTTTTATAGGCATTATCGCTAGATGATTTGACCCGAGCGAGCCCCCACATTCTCAAACCTCCTTGATCTATGATCTTACTCCAATGGGCATAAAGTATCCAAGTTCAAATTGCTCATAATCATCATTTAATGCCTCCATGGGCGCCATGTTGATGGCATCGCCAACTTGAGGTCGGTAGTTGGGTGTTTGATAGATGTTTTCGATGACATAAGTTCTTGCCGATTCTTTGGGATTGGTGCTCATCATCTTGTCAATATTCTTTTTTGACATTTTATTTTTGTAATGGGAGTAGGCATAATTGGGATAGGCCTTCCAGCTATCTGCTTCCATCTGGGCTTCATCTTTGTAGATATTAAACACCAAATAATCAGCTACTTTTTTCTGTGGATCAATTTCTTGCAAATTTCCTCCGGACTTTCTTTTCATTACCATCCAGGCCTGAAGGTTACCCTCCTTGATAGCCATTGATTTAAGGGGAGAGACAAAGTCTTCGAGGGCTTCATAGTCATCGGTCATGCCGTCTTTGATGACATAAGCTTCCATGGTTGCTATTTGAGCATTGAGCAGCAAAGTGCAAAATAAGGCGGATGTGATTAAGTATATTTTTTTCATTTTTTTATGATTTGGTTATTTTAAACAATGTAAATCTATTCACTTTTAGTAAACAAGGATTTTATCTTTTTTACAGATTAAATATCTCATTTTCGATCCAAAATAAAAAACTTTACACTCATTTATAATAAGTTAACTGAAGACGATATAAACATCTAAAAAAGGGTTGAGGAATCAATTATTCCTTCATAAGATATAAAACAGCTGAAAAAACAAAAAAATCAATATTTATTAAATGGGCTTGTCGTCTTCATAAAAAAGGATGAAGGCATCTCTCGGAATTAAATAGATATATTTTTTTAATCCCGGATTTCAACAAAAAAAGTTAGCTCAGTTCGCCTACAGCCCTTAAGGCCATTTCGATGGCTGTTTTGGCATCGGCACCAGGAGCAGAGTCGCAATTGGCTATGGTAATGCGTCCGAAAGGCTGCCGCCCTACTTCCACAGAATCGCCCGGCCCCCCTACGGTATAGCCGTGACCCCAACGATTGACCGTAATACTTTGAACATCTCTATCGAAATCAAATAATTCTTTAGGGAGCATGCCACTTAGATGGGTTCTGATTTCATTCTCGTAATCTTTGAATTGCAGGCCTAGCATTTTGTACCTTGCTTCACGATATTGCTCCATTGCCGGTGCGCCGATAGTCGTTCCGTAAGGGCAACTGATCATCTGAATCAAACAAGGGTCTTCAGGTGTTTTGGTATACTCATAACCTGCCATACTTACCGGAAAGTCCATCATTACGGCCTGATGCATATTTCCAGGCGACATCGCCATTCCGATTTCCATTTCTTTCATGGCTCTCCAGTTCTTTAACCCTACGCTCGTGTATTGTAAAGGGCATTTTGACTGAAGCCTCAACGCCGAGGCTTGTTCTTCTGGAAGATCTGAAACTATATGCGGAATCATCATATTATAACAGGCCATAACCACATTTTTTCCTTTGACTTGATACGATTGATTTTCCTTGATATAATTTACGAGAACATCACTCGAATTGTTCGGTAGGCTACTATGTTTTACATTGACAACGGTACTGTTCAGCCTGACGCGGGTTGCGTGGCTTGATTTATCCAATTCCGCATAATTGAAAATTGATAATAAAAGGGCATCAGGATTGTCTTCTTTTGTAATTTCGGGGATCATTTTTTTCACCAAAGCTCGGGCAATACTCGCATTACCATCTGGAAAATGATGGATGTATGGATTTTCTATATCATATACTTTTTTAGGGATGAAACCCATAGCTCCAACATTCTTGGCTGTTGCGATGGTCATCAAGTCGGTTCCTGTGAGGGCCCAATCTAAACCAGAGTTTCTAGCCATTTTCAAAACACCTAGATCATCTACACCCAAAGTATTTTTTAAATAGTCAAAATAGGAATGGGAATTAATGTAGTTACCTAATTTATCCTTCGGGATATTGAGTTCATGAAGGCCCCCATTGAGGACCCGCAGTAATTGTTCTTGACCCCTTTTACTTAAAGGGGCCTGTTGGGCAGCGGCTTCATTGGAAAGTTTACCTCCCATTGAAAGGCCCTCAACATAATTTGGATAATTGCAGTAGGGATGTTTGACAATTTTGTCAGTACCAAATACTTCCTTATTGAAGTAGGTTACTGCACCTAAATTATTCCGTTCATAGAAGCTTTTATCATAAGCGGTCTTGAATTGTTCAAGATCTATACCAATATCTTTGAGTAGAGAATGAAACGCAGGGCTCCCATGTTTTGGTTCTACTATGGTTTGAGAGCCACCGTAACCTATGCGCATTTGACCATCAATCATGTGCTCATTTCTTTTAGCATGCCCACCAAAATCATCATGATTATCGAGAATAAGTATGGTCTTGTCTTGCCCATGTTTTTGCTGATAGAAATAGGCAGCAGCAAGACCGCTGATCCCTCCACCGACTACAATTAAATCATAGGATTCTTTTAAATCTGTGGTCACGCCCCAATTCGTTTTTTGTGCCCATGCTTTGGTATGGGCATGTGTGTTTGATCCTGGGTGACTTCCTCTAAGTCCCGTAAGTGATGGAGGATAATAAAGTGGGTCGATATGATCCAAAACAGTATTGTTATCACAACCAACTGGAAGCATTGCTACCCCAGCAGCCATCAAGGTTCCATTAATGAAATCTCTTCTTTTGATCTTACTCATTCTCAAATTTATACATATCTCCTTAGCTCGATTTTTATCTTATGATATAATTGTTTAATCATTTATCTCTCTTATAAGGTTAGGAGAGGGTTGATATTCAAAAGAGCCCATTTATTTGACATAAACCTAAGTTAATTATTATTAGAAACCGAGTTAAAATGATTTTCTATAATGAGGGTGTAATTCCAGTTTTATGAGAATAAAAAGGGAAAAACAAATCTTAAATATCTCTGATTATTATTTATTAAGCTGATAATTTCGAGTTATTTAAACCAAAAAAAACATGACTTTAGTGAGTTGAATCATCCGATCTATTAGTATTTTCTTATACTTGTAACTGCAACTAAATCTATATAAAAATGAAAAATTTAATTACCCTTTTTTTAATTACGCTTTCTGTATTCAGTTATGCGCAAACAAACTCTAATTGGGAATATTATAGGACCAACAGATGGGAAGCGGTCAAAGGCAAGCAACAAGCGTTTAGGGATGCCGCGGGTAAAAAGACCAAAATGTTCAATAATTCGCCAGAAACCGCCATGGTCACCTATCAAATCATGACAGGACCCGATCAAGGGAAATTTGAAAGGGTAAATGTGGCAAAAACATTAGAACAAATTTACAGCGAAAATACAGCTGAACAGAAATACTGGTCTGAAAATGTGGGTAAATACGTAGCGGACATGGAAGGTTCAAAAGTTTGGTGGATACTTAAAGATTGGTCCTCCAATTGGGTAGATGGACGAAAGCCCTTCAATTATATTGAAGTAAACACCATGACTATAAGAGGAGGAGAGACTAATTTTAGAAGAGTCATGCAACGCTATTTTGAAGTGTTAAATGAAAATAATTCTACAAGGGTAACTGCAGTGTTTAAGATTAGTTCTGGAGATCAATTAGCTACTTTCCGTTGGTGTACTTTTTTCGATGATCCCATGAAAGCGAGAGGAGAATGGACAAATGAAGAACATACTTTTGAAGAAGTATACAACACAAAATTTGGATTTAATTCTTATCGAACTGATATGGATATTTTGTGGGGAGCTACTCAGATGTATGGTGATTATGTGGAAACGATGAAGTTAGTCCCTGAAATGTCATTTATGGGTAACTAGAACCTTCATCAATGATTACGACCTCCCTAGTATTGGGAGGTTTTTTTATGCTTAGGCCAAAGAGTACTTAGATGAGTAGAATGCAGATGTGATGCCAATTTCATTAGTTACAAAGCTTAGCAGAGGGGATTTTTCATTTGAGCTTGTTGATTTTTACAGTTTGGGTACCAGGAGGCATTATAGAGAAGCTTTACAAGGGTGATTAGCGTGCAAAATAACACATGAAAAACCCAACAGACAGTCCTATATCTGAATCACAAGAGCTTTCGCAGATCTTTGAGCCCATAATTAAAGATGCTTACCTCCGCATCCTTGAAATCTTAAAAATGGTTAAGTCTAGTGGGGTTCAATTGAATGTGCATTCTGTCCATAATTATTCATTGGCACTGTGCAATTCATAGTAGTTTACGTCGGCTGTTTTCTTCAAAAGGTCTACATCCCACATTACAAAGTTCATTGCACCATTGTTGAGTGCATCGGTAAAATAAAACTTAAGGAGGGCACCACTTCTTTTCCAAGTTCCTTTCAGTGGCGTTGATAAAAGCGTACCATCATTTAATATGGTTCTCGCTTGTCCATCTAATACACCACTTGTTTTTGATGTATTGATAGAGGAATCCTTGAAAGTAATATAAACACTGCCATAGCCACTTATTTGACCTTCAAAATCAATATCTGAAAAGCCATCACCTGGATGGATAGATACAACATCAAGTGTGCCACCTCCTTTGGGGTTGGCTAAATCTTGGGCCCATAAAGCAGTGATGAAAAATAAAGAAGTGAAAAGAAAGGATAAGAGCGTTTTCATAAAAGTAAGGTTTAGTTGAGTCTAAAGATAATTAAAAAGCATGAATTTTTTTGGCCATGCTTTAAGTGTTACTGATGATTACAAATAGGCTACTGATCAAGATGATTGGCATTTAAAAGGATAAAGAAGCCCTCTTGAAGACCTTTAGGGTGATTAAAGGCCAGTAACCTCACAATGCTTTATGAGAGGGTCCAAAAGTCTTGGATTTTCTTTTTTTAAGTTGCTGATCCTTTAGTTCTATCCAGTTTCCGAGCATCTCCCCCTATTCAGAGAGGGCCTCAAGGATCAACTTATAGGCTTTATTCAAGGCTTGTCCTCCTGCCTTTTGTCCTTTGTAGTGTCCAAGTCGGACGATCACTAAATCATGGGAAGGGATAATGACTACGGATTGTCCCCCTGCCCCAAGCATCATGTAGGCGTCTTTTGGGATGGGCAGCCGACCGTCTCCATTGATCCAAAATAAGCCCCCATAGATGGGGCGACCGTCTGCCAACCAGGGCTCAGCCAGTGTGCTTACAAATTTTGTAAATCCTTTGGGTAAAATTTGTTCCCCATTCCAAACGCCGTTTTGTAGATAAAGATTACCTATTCGTGCCCAATCACGCGCCGAAGCGAACTCATATCCGTGGGTTAGAAAATTACCATAAGGATCGGTCTCTAGAATCATACTTCGAATACCTATTTTATCGAACAATGCTTTCTGGGGAAAGGCATGATAATTTTCACCTAAGCTTTCTATCCCCAAACGGTTGAGATAATTGATGAGGACAGGATCAGAATTGCGATAACGCCCTACGGTATTTGGCAACCATTGTTGGGATAAATTAGCGGCATATTCAAATGAATTGACGCCTCCTGTATACAGATACAAATGATCTGGATATCCGACCGAAGGATCAAAATCAGGGTCTTGAGGGGCCCTGCAATACAAACCACTGGACATGTGCATGATGTCTTTAATTTTAATTTTGGCACGTGCATCGCCTTTCTCTTGCCACTGAGGAATGGGGGCGGGCTGGTCCAAGGTGTACACTCCTTTTTGCATCAAGACGCCCATGATAGTGGCAGAAAGACTTTTACCCATTGACCAGCTTTCTAAAGCGGTGTTTTGAGTGATGCCTTCGCCGTAGCGCTCCCCAATTATTTGGCCTTTATAGGTTACGACCAGGGCCGCGGTCAATGCTTCATCGGGAGCAAAAGCGGCATCAACAGCCGCTTGAATTTTTGTCATATTCAAACTTTCATCAGCCTCATCCGTGATCATGAGGTCACCCATCGGCCAAGAGGTGCGGGGCAGCTTCGATGGCTTACGCAATATTTTGGTTGGTTTAAAATACAGTGTATTTTCTCCTTCGGGCAAACAAACGCAACCTTGATCACCGGTATAAACGGCCGTTCGCAATATGCCATTGGGAAGTGCAATCGAGACCGATTTTTTTTCATAATCTACGGTCGGCTTGCCTACTTTTTTTCGTTCTGCGTAGGGCGAAGTGAAATAGCCCACATGCTCCGCAGCAAACTCAGGGGTCAATCCTGTGATGAAGACCGCCGAACACATTATTTTGGCAAAGCCCGCGGTATGGTGTGATAGGGCATCACCGGGAGGGGCCTTATAGGGCGTATTTAATTCAAGTTCAGCCGCACGCACCAATAGTTTGCTTGGTTTCTCCTCAGTCTTTACCTGAGCCATACTGAGCAGTGCAACAAAAAGAAATCCGGGGAGTAATAAAGAGATTTTGACTATTTTTTTCATGTTGAATCAATTACTATATGAAAAGATCAAGGAGGTCGAAATGACCATGAAGGGAACAGAGAATGATCGTTAAGCGGCATCCTATTTATCCTTAACCAAATTAACGGAGCCATGTGAGGAATGCAAAAACCTTTATGCCAACGGATATGAATTGCGGTATCTTCAAGCTTAAATGCAGTATCCTGTATGATTACTAATTTTACTTACTTTTTATTTCTTTAGTTGAGCGGCTGGGGGTTCACTTAATCATAAGCTCGGTTCCCAATCAGGTGCATATTCCCTTTTCCAGGCGTTCATGGCTTTTTTATGGTTCAATACCTTACCGGTATTTTGGTCAATCCTTAGGGTCTCTCCAGCGTCTTGTGCCATGTTACCTAAATGGCATAACAGGGTAGAAATGCTGGCATCTTTGATTTCAGCATGCAGCGATTTGTCATACCTTATGGCATCAAAAAAATTACTTATGTGGTTTACATCCAACTGGCCTTGACCGGTGGTATCGGTGGTTGCGCTGATCGCATTTTCAAATTCAGATTTGATCAAATTTCCTTGCAAATCAAATAATTTATAAAAATTACGATCCAATTGCAAGGTCCCCTTGCTGCCATAAATGGTGGTGCCTCGACCCGGTTGAGTGGGTTGGATCAATCCTCGACTGTGCCCCGTCCAAGTAATGAATTTATCGTCAGGATATTGAAAGGTCACTTGTTGATTATCTACAAACTCCCAATCATCTTGAAATGTATATTTCCCTCCAAATGAAGTAACACTTTCGGGTAAATCAACGCCCAGCGCCCAGCGACAAATATCGATCTCATGGGTGCCATTGTTATGTATTTCTCCAGTACCCCAATTCCTAAACCAATGCCAATTGTAGGGATGAATATTGTCCCGATAGGCTTCGCGTGGCGCAGGACCTTGCCACAACTCCCAATCCAAAGTTTTTGGTACTGGGACGGTTTTACCCTGCCCTATCGAACCGCGATTATTGGAATAATAGGCTTCTCCTTTATAAACTTCTCCGATCACGCCATCATTAATGTCTTTGATGGCCATCATTGAAGTTTGGGCAGAGCGTTGTTGATTGCCCATTTGCACCTTCTTTCCATATTTTTTTTGTGCAGCAACCAATAATTCATTTTCATATGGATTGTGACTGCAAGGCTTTTCTAGGTATACATGCTTGCCGGCTTGCATTGCCAAAATAGCCATGGGCGCATGCCAATGTTCGGGGGTGGCTATAAATACGGCATCTACCTCTTTATCCTCGAGAATTTTGCGAAAATCTTTTTCGACCTTAGGTACATAGCCTATGTTTTTTTGACACCAAATATTGTGCGCTTCCAAAATAATATCGTCCACATCACAACTGTATAGAAGGGTTGTGTTTTTGAGCGCGTTAATAGCGGATACATGGGCTTTAGCACGACTCCTAACACCAATTACAGCACAATTAATATGATCGTTGGCACCTAAAATTTGTCCCTGGGTTAAACTAGGGAATGTTATGGCAGCCATGCCCAGCCCTAATTGACCTGTTGTCTTTATAAAATTTCTTCTGGTGGTCATTTGATAGGAGATTTAATTTTAATATTCCTGAAACTTACACGATCGCCATGATCTTGTATTAAAATACGACCCCGATTCAACGCGCCAAAGTTGGGCCATCTGGCATATTTACTAGCCGCCACAAGTTTTCTGTAGGCCCTACTCTTTCGATTATAGGTCAGTACTTTGGCTCCATTGAGGTAATGTACTACCTGATTATTCTTCGAGATAATGTGAGCGGTGTTCCATTCACCAATAGGCTTTGTAGGTTTGTTGGAATCTGCTTGAACCAGATCGTAAAGTGAAGCCAGTGTCCGGCTGCCTTCATGATTTCCTTCCTTTGCATCAGGATGTCTTTCATCATCTAGAATTTGATATTCTAAACCAATGGCCGAACCTGAACCTTTATTTATCGCAGTATCCACATAATATTTGATGCCACTATTAGCCCCTCGTGTCAGCTTAAAATCAAGCATCAACTCAAAGTCTGCGTACTGCTGAAGGGTCACAATATCACCTCCTTCTTCAGATTCTTTGCCTCCCGTTGATAATACGGTCAGTTCACCATCTTCTATGATCCAGCCCTTATTGGGAAACCCTTTTAATTTGGCTCCCACCCAACCTTCAGTCGTCAGGCCATCCCAAAGCAGAGCCCAACCCTCTTCAAGTTCATTGGAAGTCAAACGATTCTTTTTGGTTAAGGCAGGAAGCGGACTCTTTTGGGCATATTTTTGTAAATCCTGGGTCAGTATACGAAGGTTCTTCCAAGCGATCTCAGTGCCCTCTTTTTGATCTCCAGAGATGGAATGAACTTGTAAAGCTATAAATCCTCTAGAAGTTTGGTCATCAATCAAATGTGCCGCCGGAATTTCATTAATCCAAGTCTTTAATGTATCTCCCAAGGCTTCGATTCGGTAATGATTCCAATCGTTTTGTTTAAAGGCTTTTTTGGCAAGTACGTTCTCATCAGTTAATGGATGCAACCACCCGCGTCGTGCTTCATCATAGATGCCAGCACTCCAAGCACGTTCGGATGGATCTATCTCAATTTGATAGCCATGCACCCGGCCATTGAGATAATGAGCATAACTGTTACTTCTGATTTGAATCCCTGAATTCATGGTGGGATCTACCTTAAATTCAAGTTCTAATATGAAATCATCAAACGTCTTTTCAGTGGTTAGAAAAGAATTTAGGCTGTGGTTAACCGTGACACCCACAATCGCGCCCTCGCGTACTTCATAAAGCGCTTCGCCCCCTTTTTGTGTCCAACCATTCAAAGTTTTGGAATCAAATAAAGATATCCAAGGCACCTCGGGTTGCTCTCGACAGGCAAGGATAATCATACCCATAGCAATTAATAAAACGGGAGATTTTAGAAATTTAAAAATCCTCATTGATTTTTTTGGTTAAAAGCTTTACTACTAATCTATTCAAAAAAAACGAAAGAGAAACAAATAATACAGACAACGAATGCCTAAAAATCGCATGATAAAAGGGGACTATGGCCGAAGAAGTCGTTCTAGGGCTCTCTTTTTAAATGACCTCCTGATAGGAAGGGCCTCATCAAGCATATTCAATGCTTCCGTTTTAGGATTAAATGACTTCACGAAATTTTTGGTCACAATAAAAGATTGATGAAGCCTAATGAAATGAGCGGGCAAGTGGTCCATTAATCTAGAGATTTATTCTTTGTTTAACACCTTCTGCGTAATCCAATCAATTTTAATGAAGTTAGCGAGGGACTCGATATTGACCGTTTTATCTATGTATAGATTGTATTTCTTTCAACTCGAAAGTTTCGAATATCTCTCCGTTGGGCATTGACATATAAGTTAATTTCAATTAAAAAAGCAGATGTTATTGTGGGAGGTTTGAACCCTAATGGCACTCATATTTTATCCTCTCCCATATTTTGTATAAATTTATGTAGGAGATTTTAGATAATTAATTTTTTAATTGGTTTTAATTAACAAAATAAAATGATCCAGAAAACACCATATCATGTGACTATTGCTTGTTTAATTCTACTGATGGGGTTAACGAGTTGTCATAGGGAGTCACCCAACCCTCCCGTTAATTTACTCATCATATATCCGGATCAAATGCGTGGTCAAGCCATGGGTTTTTTAGGACTCGAACATGTAAAAACCCCTCATTTAGATCAATTTGCTAGCCAAAGTTTGGTGCTCAATCAAGCCGTTAGCAATTATCCCATTTGTAGCCCAACTCGTGCTAGTTTCATGACTGGCCAATATCCTCAGAGCCATGGTGTTTGGTCTAACTGTAATTCATTGTCAAGTCCATTTAATTATGAGCTGCCAACCGATGCACAATGTTGGTCAGATGTATTAAAGGAAAAGGGATACGATACCGGATATATTGGGAAATGGCACCTCGACAACCCACGGGTTCCTTACATTGATGTTAAAAACAATCAAGGTCGCGTTAAATGGAACGAATGGACTCCCCCAGATCGAAGACATGGATTTGATTTTTGGTATGCTTATGGCACTTATGATTACCATAATCGACCTATGTATTGGTCAAACGAAGCTTCCAGGGATTTCTTTCATTTTGTTGATCAATGGGGTCCAGAACATGAAACAGATTTGGCTATCGCCTATTTGAAAAATAAGGAAAATAAATTCAGAGACGCCAATAAGCCCTTTGCCCTTATGGTTTCGATGAATCCGCCACACATGCCTTACAATTTAGTGCCTGAAAAATACAAATCATTGTATGATCAAGTGCCCCTTGATTCGTTGGTACAATTCCCAAATATTCCAGACGAAGGAACGAAATGGGGGGATTATTATCGCAAAAACATCAAAAATTATTACGCCATGATTTCAGGTGTAGATGACCAACTTGGAAGAATTATGGCTACTTTGAAATCACAAGGATTAGAAAAAAATACGCTTGTGCTATTCGCCTCTGACCATGGGAACTGTCTGGGGATTCATGATGAGATCTCAAAAAACAACCATTATGAAGAATCTATGAGGATTCCATTTTTGATTCGCTGGCCGGAGCATCTCCAACCGAGAATTGATGATCTCTTAATTTCTACTCCCGACTTTGCTCCAACCCTCCTTGGATTGATGGGGTTTCATGAAGATATCCCTCCAGGAACTGATGGAACAGATTACTCAAACCTGTTTTTAACAGGAGATGGAGAAAGACCTAATTCGCAACTCTTCATGTCCGTCAATGTGGGCAAAGAAGCGCTGGGTGCACGTGGCGTCCGGACCCACCGATATACTTTAATGATCCAAAAAGATCTTGATAAACAAGATCAAGTCGAACTCTTCGATAACCAAAAAGACCCCTTTCAATTAAATAATCTTAGTGAAAAACAAACAGAGATAAGGAAGACGCTGACCAAAGAATTAGAAGGGTGGTTGGTAAAAACTAAGGATCCCTGGTTATAGCACTCTTGAAATCAATTTAGTGCGTTTGATTTTTCTGGTTTAAATATTTTCCAAATTTAAACCCCAATATTTTGAAAGTGATTATTCATTCTTTTTTAGAGGGAGTAGATTAGATAGGTCGATTATCTTCAAACCTACTTTATGGATTGAAGTACTAGGTTCTTTATAGGTGAGGGGTTAAAAATAAAGGCGAATTCCACTAATCATATACACTTTTGATCTAAACGCGGAATAGGTTAGCTTACCCTAATGATAAATGAATTAAATAAGCATATATCTTATTCAGTACGAATAGCTGCTTGCCAGTCATTCAAAATATTCAGTTTTTTAGTATTGATTGATGGTTTAAATCAGGCTAAGAACTTATTAAAATCACTGCCCTTGATAGGAGAATAATCCGTAAAATAATGCGCTATTATAAATCATTTTTTATTGTCTTTATTATTTTTGTTGTAGGATGTTTTAGTTGTGAAAAAAGTGGTCAATCCAGCTATAGAAATCCATCGAAAGCAGTCATTTATGAGGAAACTCAAATCTTAAAAACATATCCTTTTTCAGATCCAAATCCAATTCCCAATATAGGTAGCATTTATCCTTATTTTAAGTTTGATGGATATACTAACCATGCGATCGACCAATCATGGAAAATGGTGGTTATGGAAAATGAATACTTAAAAGTGTTCGTCTCTCCCGAAATTGGGGGGAAGATTTGGGGAGCCATCGAAAAATCAACAGGTAAAGAATTTTTATATAAAAATGAAGTTGTAAAATTTCGAAACATTGCCATGAGAGGCCCATGGACATCTGGTGGCTTAGAATTCAATTTTGGAGATATCGGACATGCGCCGTCTTGCTCCACACCAGTAGATTATAGCTTGAAAAAAAATGCCGATGGCAGTGTGTCCTGCATCGTTGGAGCTTATGATTTGCCTTCTAGAACGCGTTGGAATGTTAAAATCACACTTCCAAAAGACAAAGCTTTTCTTGAGACTACGGTTTCTTGGTTCAACCTCACAGATGAGTATACTTCCTACTACCATTGGATGAATGCGGCAGCAAAAGCATCCGGAAATCTAGAATTTTTTTATCCTGGAAAAGACTTTATCGGCCACGGAGGGGAACCGAGTAGTTGGCCAATATCTAGTGGACGTGACCTGTCAAAATATGAAAACAATGATTTTGGAGGTTATAAATCGTATCATGTGGTCAATGCCTATGCTGACTTTTTTGGAGGCTACTGGAAAGAGGATGATTTTG
>ERZ807291.7108-NODE-7108-length-13184-cov-5.664407_pt1 | contig 13184 bp, 10 predicted proteins | sample MGYA00521257_ERZ807291 | MGnify/ENA primary metagenome ERZ807291 (study PRJEB31413, sample SAMN03169783) | marine metagenome | biome: Marine; feature: Water; material: Subsurface seawater | place: North Sea | collected 2011-04-28 | depth 1 m m ...
TTCAGGCTCCGCTTCAGGCTCTGGTTCAGGCTCTGGTTCCGGTTCCGCATTCGGTTCCGGTTCAGGCTCTGGCTCAGGTTCCGGTTCTGGTTCCGGTTCAGGCTCTGGCTCAGGTTCCGGTTCTGGTTCTGGTTCTGGATCTGGTACTGGATATATGGTGTATATGCGACAAGCGGTATGATTACCATTTTTCGTGTAATCTGTAGCGCTGCACGACGCTGTTTTGTTTTTGTACATTAGCTCATTTCTCGGCATCTTTGCTAGGTATGTGTCAATGGTCTCCACGTTCTTTTTCAAGTTAAGCGTACTACAAGACACTGCACCTTCCACAGCAAACTGGGGGTTGCTTGGCTTGTATATCACCACCTTACATCCCTTGGGGTTGGATGGTCCAGTAATAGGCATACCTGTATATGGGTTGAGCACGACAGAGTCGTATACAAGAGCAGCCTGGGATTCGTTAGGTTGTGGTAATCCCTGAATAAACAAAAGCAACGATTGAAACGTGTTGATTGTTGCATACGTCTCTTTTGCTTCTGCAGACGACGAAATAATACCTTGGTCTTGACAAATGGTGAGGATCTTGCTGACGATACTCGTCTCGCTCGTCTCTGCCAACTCCGAGTTAGGAAAGCAATTGGCAACATAGCTGTTTCGTGCATCGGGGGCACCAGGTTTAGCATTCGGGTTCCCTCCCTGAAGCGTTTCCTCGGTGAAATTGAACGCGCGCTGCTTGTACGTCTTGCATCTATTCTCTAAATACTGTTTGTTGGTTGTGTAATAATTCTTCTTAAGATTCGTGCTCGCAGACATCACTCTGCGCTTCGCCTTTCTCTCCTCATTGCAACAGAACATCTTGGACTGTGTTTTGGCCTCAGGATAATCTGTGAGAAAGGGAACGTTCGGGTACAAATTAGCATAGACGCAGACTCCTCCACACCTTTCGGACTCGGTCGTATCTGCTCCCAACGTGTTTTCCTTTACGGAATAACTTCCTGGGTTGTCAATCATTTGCGCGATCATTTGTCCGTTTGTACTTGACCTCACGTCACGATTAATATTTCTGTCTAGATTTTCAAGCTCATAATCTGTGCCAGAAGTTGGAAACCTGTCGCGTGCTATGTGTGTCACCGCCCCCTTACGGGCATGTTTGATAGGTCTTGGTTTTCCAAATGGTGCCGGGAACGTGTTACCGTAATCTTTATTTGTCAAAGGTCGTATCGTGCCAGACGTTGTTCCAACCGGTGTTTTGGACACTCCCGTTCCTTTCCAGGAAACATACTGACGGGTGAGTGAACTATTATGATTGTATCCGGATGATGGAACCGGTCTCATACCTAATGGATAAAATGCAGAAGACATAGTGTATACTAGTATTACAGAAAATAAAGTGTATAACTAGTATATGATTGTCCTAGTCTTAATAGCCTGCATATCCATACTCATACTATATCAACTGTTTTCTTCTCGGTCCATTAAAGAAGGATTAGACGAATCAATTGTCATGCAAGACCATGACGAGATTATCAAAATACGCGCAGAATTAGACGAAAAATACAAACCGCTTATTCAAAAAAGTGACGGAACACCCACCGATCTGCTTACACGATTATCCATGCTTGAAAATGACGTATCAGTTCTCAAAAAGAATGCCATGAAAAACCAGACAGCAAAGGTGGGTAAGCTACCCGCCCCCGGTAAATTTTAGCGTTTCGCATGTACATTTATATATACCTATTATATACATGTCCAATTTCTTCAAACAAGCACAAGATAATGCAAATGGTCTCTCCAAACAATTATTGGGTCCAGGCTATGATTACAAGGGGAAGATCAAAACCACAAGAGAACTTGGTATGAGCGGAACAGGAACCCTCCCTGCACTTGAAGCGGATGTCAGGGGTCTGATAGGTTATGTAAAAGTCCTCACTGTAGGAGGCGGGAGTGCGTCACGCGTGAACGGACCTTTAGGTAATAAGTTTTTCCTCAAAACAGGCGGATTATGCAGAGACGTGAAGACCAAGAAAGAGGTACCAAGATACTTGTACATCAACAACGTCCCTAATCCTCCTTTTAACGGGCTCATCAAAGGAACTACTACCGGCGTGAACTCTATCAATCCATTTAAGCTTATGGGCGCATTTAGCAGCACCAAAATGCCTGATTGTAGAAAAGTGACCATGGATGTGATTGACCATAATAACAGAAAGACAAGAGAGACCAACTACGTCACATTGAATGATATCAAGTATATGCGCGAAGGGTTTGAGAACAACGAAACATGCGATGGCAGCGTAGAAAAAGACACTGCCGACGTTTTTTTCCCGGACGACATCCCCATCCAGGCTTATTACGCATGTTTGTCCGTATTTTCCATTTACATTATGTACCGCCTCATACAGAAGTAATTGTTTTCAATTGGCAATACAACCATGCAAACCAAATCATTTTGATCAGTACATGTCAAAATGTTTTAGTCCAACCAACCGATCAAAGGTGATGTACTCCATACTTGCTCCCCCGCCAGTAGAAATATGCGTGAAGCAATTGGTAAAGTTCTTCACAAACCCCGCCGTGTCTCCTCCACCAATAATGACGCGTTGTCTAGGATTCATTCTCATGGAGTTGTTTAACATATTCACACACATCTCGCTGCCATATCGGTATTGATCGTCTTCCACCACTCCAATCGTTCCATTCCAGAAAACAATGCTGTGGCTATCAATCAATTTCTGCAGTGCAATGGTGGAGCGAGCACCCATATCATAGAAGTATTCGTTTTCCTCCAGTTCATCGTATTCCTTCAGCATAGGACAAGGCGCAGCATGGGATTTGTCAATGGACGTATTGACCAGACCATCGCTCATGAGGACAATCGTTGCCCTGTTTCCGCGGACCTCCTTCAAATAATCACACATGTTGTTTTTCTTGATGCTGTTGATATTGCCGCCGCAAATATAGATGGTGTCCACCTTTTTAGATAAATTGCGTATCAGTGTCAGTTTGTCGTCTATTTTTGCCCCACCAATGATGGCCAAAATGCGTTGGTCGTACGGATTTTGTGTGATGACATTCAGCGCTTGGACCTCCTTGTGAATGAGGTACCCGTATCCCATTTCTTTACATAGGACACCGTTAATGCTAAGATGGTCGCGGTGTGCACATCCAAATGCGTCGTTTATATAGACATCTCCCAGATTCCGTATCGCTGTGACCGCCTCGTTTGACGCGTCGCATTCGTGATAGCTCGTCTCTTCTGTGTGAAAGCGCAGGTTTTCAAGCAGACACACGTGCGTTTCTGTGTCACTATACTCTACTTTTTGGAGAGCGTCGGCAGTATGGAAACTAAGCCCTTCGGCAAGAAAATGCACCTCTTTTCCTATATATTTTTCCAGTATGGGCACCAGTAACCGGAGAGATTGTGTCGTGTCCGGTCCCTTAGGGCGCCCTCTGTGTGACATAATCACCAGTCTCCTCGGCACATCAGCCAATATTTTGTTCAACGTGGGCATGACTGATTCAATTCGGTATTCACTCGTCACTTTTCCGTTGGATACAGGTACGTTCAGGTCAAGACGTATCACGACATTCTTTCCACCAAACTGCATGTTGTCAATATAGTGATGATTAGAAACCGAATAGCTCTGCATCGTATCCAAGAGATTGATTATTTGTGCAGAGTAGGACCATTCATTATCATACCACACCATAAGTTTGAAATTTTTATCGTCTATTTTCATACAAGCATGTCTATCCACGATAGACGGACAGGTCGTGCTAATATAATCCGAGCTTACGAGCGACTCGTTGCACACGTGAATATAAGGGCACGCGTCCATCTCCCGAAAAATGTTGTCCATGTCTTCCTCGTCTTCCAGCTCCACATTCAAATCAACAAGAGACACATTGTTCACCGGAACACGCACGGATGTACCGGCAACTTTTCCAGACAAATCGGGCAGGACCTTTGCTATGGACGATGACGCGCCAGTCGTGTGGGGGATAATATTGTTGAAAATAGACCTACATGTTCGGTTCTTGGAGTTGGCGGTATCTACGACTTGCTGGCTGGCAGTGGCTGCATGGATCGTAGTAAAGTTCGCACTCTTTATATTGAACTTTTCGTTCAGTAAGGCCAATACCGGCGTAATGCAGTTGGTTGTGCAAGACGCTCCGCTAACAATTTTCTCGCCTGCGTATGTAGTATGGTTTGCTCCGTACACAAAAAGAGGCGTATCATCCTTGGCTGGTGCTGTCATAATAACAGAAGACACGTTATGTGTGCTGGCCTTTTCCTTTGTGAGGTATGCGCCAGTTGCATCTATTACACAGTCTATTCCGTGAGTTTTCCACCCTAACTTGGACGCGTCCCGTTCGCGAAGTACAGTCACTTTGTGCCCATTAATACTGAATTCGTTCTCTCCAGATACCTCCACAACAAAGTTGCGGGGATACTTGTGTACAGAATCGTTCTTGAGATAGGATTCAATCTTTTGAATGTCCAGGCTGGGCGCGTTGATTACGCTAATAACATATTTCTCACTGTCCAGTAACTGAAGAAACACGGTTTTGCCTATCCTACCAAACCCATTTAGTCCCACTAACTTCATTGTCTATACACATGCCCGAATATTTAAATATAACGCATTTTCCGCAAAATGCGTCATGTTTCCGGAGAGAAAAGGTGTTCTGTTGATATAGACAGAATGATCGCAGGTAGTTGGGTGTGCTCGGTATTTCTTTCGGGGATCGTCGTCCACGCTATGCATATCTCCAGTAATTCGTGTATACATAAAGTTATCCATAAAGAAATGAATGTAACAAAACCCATACCACCACTACATTCTCGTAACACTCGTGACACAACATGTTCAAAATGGTGTGCGTTAGAATGGTTGGTTTCGCGGAATAAGGTATCAATACCGGTAAATGAAATTCAAAATACAAACGACATTATCATGAGCAATCCATATATTGCCATCACGTTTCTCACAATGTAATACCCGAATTATTGGGGCGCAACAATCAAATATCGATAGAAATACACATTTGTTTCCCGAAAGTTTTTCCGGGGGTCTGAAAATGGACAAAAAAAATGTCCACTTTCGAGTTCCCAGAAAAACTTTTGGGTGAAAATAAGCGTTTTTTCGATGAGACCATAATGAATTTTTATCGTCTGGGGGTGTTTTACGATTTTCCAATTTGTGACGATAAAAATTTTTATGGAATTTGTGAAAATATTGCGGATTTTTAGGCGAGTTTTTTTGTTACCATATATTAAGGAGAAATGCTACATAAAACTCGCCAAAACTCGCCGAAAAAATTTCATTGTGAAAAATGTCATTATACATGCAACAAGAAAAGTGACTATGACAAACATTTACTGACACGCAAACACAAAATGCTACATGATGCTACATTAATGCTACATAATAAATCGCCATCACTATTTGTTTGCAATTGTGGTAATGAATATAAACACCATGCTAGTTATTATCGTCACAAGAGGACTTGTGATTTTACGCCAAAGACCTCGTCTCCATCTACAATATGTGATAAGGATAACACTGACGATAATCCGTCAAACCCTGACCTGGTTATGATGTTGGTAAAGCAAAACCAAGAATTCAAGGATCTCATCGTGACACAGAACAACCAGATCATTGAGTTGTCCAAGAACACAGGCATGAACAACTGCCATAACACAAGTAATTCTCACAACAAGACATTCAATCTAAGTTTCTTTTTGAATGAAACATGCAAGGATGCAATGAACATCACCGATTTTGTGAATTCTCTCAAGGTATCGCTGCACGACCTTGAAAATGTTGGGCAGTTGGGATACGCAGAAGGGATATCTCGGATGTTCGTAAAAGGACTCAATGACCTGGACATAACAAGGCGTCCTATCCACTGCAGTGACGCTAAACGCGAGATACTCCACATTAAAGACCAAGACAAATGGGAAAAAGACACAACCAACCAGGATAAACTGAAACAGGCCATCAAGGACTTGTCCAACAAAAGCATCATGCTAATGGACAATTGGCGAAAAGAAAACCCTGGATGCACGGAATACGACCACCGCAAAAATAATTTGTACCTCCGGATGATGGTAGAAACAATGGGTCCCACCGACGAGTCAAGCGAAAAACGTGACTTCAGCAAGATCATACGCGCGGTTGCTAAAAACACCATTCTTAAGAAAGAGCACGCAACAAGGTAATTCGTAAAAGCGCGCGATAATAAATCTGGATATACTGCATGCAGTGGGCGAACAAAAGACTATTTGACAAGGTGAAATCAATTCTTCCAAAAATATCCGATACAGAACTGATTGCGCTTCGCAGCGGAACAACATCTATGGACCGCGATATTTTCAAGGGAAAGGTCAACTACCCACCCCGTGTTGAAAAACCAGAAAAATTCTATAGACCCATTGTCAGTTCGCTTATCAGGCAGTTTGAACACGTTGATAAAATATATCCCAACAAGGAATCCGGTAAATACATGCGCGAAATAGCAAGTCGCGGCATGTTCTCATTTATCATAGACGAAAAATACGGAGGAACACAGCTGTCTGTTAGCGAAATGTCGTCTATACTCACCAGAATATCGTCAGCCAATCCTGCGCTCGGTGTAGTTGTAATGGTCCCCAATTCGCTTGGACCCGCAGAACTATTACAGCATTATGGCACAGAAAAGCAGAAAAACACCTATCTCCCCGGACTCGCGAAGGGAGACCTTGTTCCGTGTTTTGGTCTAACTGGTCCCCATAACGGATCTGATGCCACAGGATCAATTGATGAGGGAACCGTGGTGAAAGGGAATGACGGGAAAAAGTATATTGAAGTCACCATCAACAAACGGTATATTACCCTGGCGCCCGTGGCTAATCTAATTGGATTGGCAATACGCGTAACCGACAAAGATAACCTTCTTGAGTCGGGAAAAGAAGGAGTCACCTTGGCGCTCGTTAAAAAAGGTCACCCAGGCCTTTTGCAGGATACCCATCACAACCCGTTGAATGTGGGGTTTCCTAACGGGACCCTCAAGGGTACCCTGAAAATTCCTGTTGAAGATGTCATTGGTGGTGAGGAGCAAGTAGGTAACGGATGGAAAATGCTCATGGAGTGTCTGGCGGCAGGTCGCGGGATTTGTCTCCCTGCCGCAGCGCGTGCATCTTCTAAAAGCGCGTTTGTCGGCATTTATACCTATGCGCGCCACAGGAAACAGTTCAACCGAAGTCTTCTTTCCATGGAAGGTGTCCAGCAAAAGGTGGTGGATATGCTGTATCATACATGGATCATAGAAACGAGTGTGGCGCTCACTAACAACATTCTTGATAGTGGTGAAAAGCCGGCTGTTATTTCAGCCATCATGAAGCAGCAAACCACCGATCGCGCACGTGAAGTGTTGAACCATGCAATGGATATACACGCAGGAAGCGCCATTTGCCTTGGCCCCAATAACTTCCTAGAAAAATTCTACCGCTCTGCACCCATCGGTATTACAGTGGAAGGTAGTAATACGCTAACAAAGAGCCTCATTATTTTTGGCCAAGGTCTTAACAAAAGCCATCCCCACATATTCCCTGTGCTGGAGAGTATTATGAACAACGACGAGCAAGCCTTTGCGACACACATGCAGGACATTGTGAAACATACCCTGACATGCTATAAAAACGCCATGGTACATATGATTACCGGCGGAGAACTTGCGCGACAAACGGCCTACTTTGCATGTCTTGCCAATTTTGTTGCGCTCTACGGAGGGTCACTCAAGTCGCGACAAATGTTGTCGGCAGACATGGCTGATATTCTCTCCAACCTGTACCTTGCGCACTCTGTCGTATGGTATCATCGCCAGCATCATGTGAGCAAGATACTCACGAATCACTGTATAGACAGGTTGTGCAGAGAAAACACCCGCCTAATCAACCGAGTGATAGACAACCTGCACATGTTTTATCCCCTTCTTCGGTTTATGAAAACCCGCGAAGACTCGTACTTGTACTCGCAGACGACAAATATAATAAAAGAGCTCACGGTAAACCAAGGGCTGCACGATCATATTCTAAAGGACGTGCAATTGAACAACACGCCACTTGAGAACATCATTTATATTGGCTGCAAGGATGATTACAAAAAGAGCTACGATAAAATGATTCAGGTGGGGGAATACGACAACGTGACCACAGACCCTTGATTGATATTATTGATCCTCCCAAATATATTATCGCCATCATAACAACATAAATAGTGAATAAGTTATATTGTTATGTTATGAGCACATCCACTTCCAGACCTGGGTGGAATGATTACTTCAAACAAATTGTCCAAGTTACCTCAACACGCTCGCCGTGCGAGAGACTGAAAGTAGGATGCCTTTTTGTCAAGGACAACCGAATCGTGAGTCAAGGATACAACGGGTTCTTGCCTGGATGTCCGCATAAAAGTATTGTTCGGGACGACCATGAGCAAGCAACGATCCACGCAGAACAGAATGCGTTATGTGACTGTGCAAAGCGGGGGGTGTCGTGTTCAGACTGCATTGTGTACATAACACATTATCCATGTATAGTATGCGTTCGGTTGCTCTTGGCGGCAGGCGTAAAGGAGATACGCTACATAGAAAATTACAACAATGATCCATTGGTCGCGTGTTTTGCGGATCAGTGTGGCGTGACTATACGCAACATAGGCGGCGAGGACCCGCTTACAATTTGATGAAACATGTTCCGGACAAGTCATTGTTCGTTTCTGGCGGCGATTCATGCCATTTTGCAGCAGACCCGTTTTTACCCCCTCCTCGCGTCTTTACCTCAACGGTCTTCCATGTGGATGTGTCGGGCGTGTATATGTCGCTATTTGTCTGGATAATCTTGTAGTTTTGCTTGCGGTAAAAATCGCGCCGCTTCAACCACTGGCGCTGGAACAAATCGTGCTTGTCAACAATATCTACCACAATCGGGGCACCGTGGCGCTCTCGCAAAATCCTCCCCACCGACTGCTGGATATCCGTCTTGGGCGTGGCCATAATTAAGGTGGTCAAGGTCTTAATGTCCAGGCCCTCGGCCGCCATGGAATATGTGCCAATCACCACCTTCTTGGTTTCGCTCTCTTTGAGCGCGGCCTCTTTCATGCCTCCAACGTAGTAGCCCACGCTCGCGATGTTTCGCGAAGAGATGGCGTCGTAAAGATAATGGAGCAGCGACTTGTTGTGCGCCAAAATCATGATTTGCTGATCGGGGTTCTCGCGCAGCATGTCACACAATACGCGCAATATGAACTCGCTCCGTCGCGTGTAGGCACATAGTTTGGTGATCATGGTGCTAAACTGTGGATTTCCGCGGTAATCAAGGACAACCTCGTTGAATTCATCATCGGTGGTGCGGTACTCAAGAGAGCGCACGACAACGGGGTGATCCTGTCTGGTGGTCTCTTTGAAGACAACGTCGCCCAAAAACATCTTGAACACGCGTGTTGTACCATCCTTTCGCGTCATGGTGGCCGACAGCCCTAACATATACTGGGTGACAATCTTGAACAATGAGTTGGAGAACACCTCGCTAGATATATGGTGGACCTCGTCAATGATAGTGAATCCAAAACTGGAAAATACCGACGCGGGGTAGTCTTTCATGCTGATAGATTGAATCATCCCGAGCACAATGTCCTTTCCCTCAATGTCCACAACGGGACCCTGGATCTTCCCGATTTTGGCAGAGGGGAGAAATTGCTGAATGCGCTCTATCCATTGATTGAACAGAAACTCCTTGTGAACCAGAACCAACGTCTTCTTTCCCAGTTTGGATAAGATGTGCAAGGATAAACTGGTTTTCCCGAATCCACACGGGAGATCTAGTAGGCCGCATCCGCCTCCAGCGACATTTTCAAGGTACTGAGTCACAGGCGCATGCTGGTTGTCGCGAAGTTTGCCTTCAAATTTTACGTCTATGTCGTCGCCTGGAAGTATCTTGCTTTCTTTGGGTGCCCCAAAATGAGCGTTGCCGAAATAACGCGGCAAATAGTACTTGTTTGCGGACTCGCGGTATGCCTTGAAGCCTGTTGCGTTATTTACCGGGGCTCCTGGAGTGTGGGGGCGCACAAACAGTTGGGTTTTCAGCATGTCAATCTCCTCGTCGCTCAGGTCTTTTTTGAGTATAGTGTACCCTTTTTGTCCATGGTATCCACGAGGGGCGATAGATTTAGGTGTTGTAGATGAAGACTGTGTAAATGATGTTGTCACAGGATTCATATAGAATAGATAGATAGATAGATAGATAGAGAGTAGAAGAACGATCTGGTCTATATATCCTAACCTGATGTCTCTAAACCCTGATAACTAATGAAATGAATCCATAATTGAAAATATAATCTGTAGATATGTTATATGGCGAAAACCGACACAACGACACAATTTTTTAAAATGTTCAAGATGAACTCGCAAGAGGCCCTTCTCGGCGGATTGTTTGTGGTGTATTTCATTCTAGGAAACCCTGTACCCGAGGCCCTTGGTGAATTTCTGGCCGGCGGAATAGCTGGAAAGGCCGTGCTTTTAGTCGCGGTGACGCTGCTATTCATGACAGCCACTCCTTTGATTGGAATTTTAGGTTTGCTGGTCGCCATTGATCTCATCAGGAAATCTGGAGATGCCACCGGTTCGGTCGCCGCATCCATGTTTTTGCCCAGTGAGGAGAAGAAGTCGTCATTACTGAACACATTTAACCAGTTCCCATACACCCTTGAACAAGAGATGGTGACTCTGCGTACTGTGAAGAGAGACAACGGAAGCTACCCCGAGTCCTCCTTCAAACCTCTTTTGGAAAACGACCACGGAGCCTCGCCCGTTTCCACTGACAAGGACACCTTGTTCTAATTTCTGGTTGCCATGCCACGACAAATCACAACAATTTCCTATTGTTGCGATTACTGGTTCTATCAAACCGTGGATCACTTACTTTACGGGATCCACGTCTGGTTTGAGTTTTCTCAACACGGCCCTGGTGACGAAAAAGAGGACGACGATGCATAGAAAGAGGATAAATGCCTGGAACAACTGATTCTTTATCAGAGCCGTCATCTGTTTCTTTGTGGGCAGTTTCAAGTACGACTCCTTCGTGGAATACCCGGGCATTTTCATTTGCTTCTGTTCTTCCTCCACGTTCACTGGCTTACAGTCTATGTATATATCATCGCTACCCACACCGCCCCTTGGCCGTGTGCTACCATTATTGGGCCCGTCTTTGTTATAATAATAAGGTGCATTAGGCAAGAAAGTCCCCTCTTTACCTCTATTTGATATGTATGCACTAATCGTCTTGTTAACACCTTTACGTCGGGCAAACCTCATGCGAAGTATATCCGTATAAGCATTCCTTTTGACAAATATCCCGCCTTGTCCATCAAACAATATGACCTCGCCCCCTGCTCGTCTTGTGACAGATTTGTCGGTAATAGAGTAAAATGATTTATTGGGAACAAGATCCTGCAGATTAAATTCCATTTGAAGCGTGGCCTTGGATCCAGATGTGGGTGCATGGGTCACTGCTCCTTGAATGATCTGCTCAACGACCGATCCGGCAGGATTTGTGCTTCCGGTGTACACGGGCACAAACACTATCATGCCCGGACCTTCCACTACCGGCGTGTGAGTAACCGCGAGAAACATTGCAGGGGCCGTACCCTGTACCCGATACACGTTCTGGGTCGTGATTGTCACATTATCAACTATGTATTTATTTCCGTTGTATGTCACAGGGTGAACATTTGTCTTATCGTATTTAAGTGTGAGTGACGACCCGTTGTTTGTCACTATAGTAGAGCTCCTGGAATACGAATAGTTGTACGAACATTTCATGTCGCACTTACCAGCGATGTTTTTTTGTGATATGTCCAACAAGTTCTGGGATTTGCTCATCGGTGTATTTATATAACCAGATAAATAAAAATATCGTTTTATTTATATAGCAGCGTATCAATGAACTTATCCAAAGGAAAAATACCCAAGATACTGGGGAAACATAACCAAAGCAGACGGGGTAAAAAACATCATAATAAGAGACGACAAAATGGTATAACCTTTAGAAAAAGATCGCGTCCCCTAAATTTACACCATACAACAGTGAGGTCTTACCAGAGTGGAGGTAAAACGGAAAAGGACAAAAGTAAGTCGACACGAGACAAGGGTAAGAAGCATAAGAGTAAGCATAAGCATAGTCAGGCACGCGCTTCTGGAACGAAGGATGAAAAAGGCGACACCAATACTGAGAACGACCAAAACGAGGGAGCATCTACAAGTACGGAGAAGCCCCGCCGTAAGCACAAGAAGCATGACGGGGATAAAAAACACCATAGGAGCAAGAAATACAAGAGGCATCATGGAGATAAAAAACACCACAAAAGCAGGAGGCATCGCGACCAGGCCAGCGACGATGCTCTGGTTGGCACAGAAACCGATGAAAATACCTTGCCTGAAGACGAGATGAAGATTATTGTGAAGGAGGAACCTATTGAAGACGTTGTACCTGAACCGACCGAAGTTATTACCACGGAAAGCGGCGAAGCGCCTACAGGCGAGGAGTTGGTCGTTTCAACGGAAATGAGCGAACCGTTAATTGATGTCCCAGACGACGTTCCGTCAATTGAGACGGAAATGAAGAAGTGGGAACCAGATACGGGTAGCATGAGCGCTGATGGCACAGAGACCACGAACGAAGCGAGTGCTGAGCTTGGTGTGGCTGCTACTAACGACGAATCTGGTAAAGATGTACGATTAGACGACGGGCCTCCTGTAAAGATGCGGCGTGAAGGTCCTCCTCCGCCTCCCATGCCTCCTTCTCCTTCTGAAAGCACGGAAGGCGAGGCCGAGGCGCCTGTTGCTAGTACCGAAATCATGGAAGGCAAGGCAGACATGCCTGCAGAGACGCTCGCAGAGACGACTGCTGCTACCACCGAAAGCACAGAAGGCGAGGCCGAGACGCCTGTTGCTAGTGCCGAAAACATGGAAGGCGAGACCGACACGCCCGCAGAGACGCCCGCAGAGACGTCTGCAGAGACGCCTGTTGCTAGTGCCGAAAACATGGAAGGCGAGACCGACACGCCCGTAGAGACGCCTGCAGAGACGTCTGTTGCTAGTGCCGAAAACATGGAAGGCGAGACCGACACGCCCGTAGAGACGCC
>ERZ807291.7113-NODE-7113-length-13180-cov-6.552152_pt1 | contig 13180 bp, 9 predicted proteins | sample MGYA00521257_ERZ807291 | MGnify/ENA primary metagenome ERZ807291 (study PRJEB31413, sample SAMN03169783) | marine metagenome | biome: Marine; feature: Water; material: Subsurface seawater | place: North Sea | collected 2011-04-28 | depth 1 m m ...
TTTAGACCGTGTCCTTAACTTCGCCGAGATCGTAGGAGTAATAGTGTCGGCGTCCTAGCAGGAAGAAAAGGAACTCCAACCCGACCAGTAAAAAGCCGATAAACATGGGCAGGAACTGCGCCCAATACGGCAGGTCGACGCCGCGAACATCAAGCTGACCGCTCTCCGCCGCTTCCATGAAAAGTTGCCATGCGAACCATGCAAACAGGAACGAAGCAACAGTGCAGGTTAAATAAACTAAAAAACCAAGCCCCCTTTGAACGATCGGCGGGCTCATGGCGATCACGGCTTCGATTGCGACGTGCCCTTTTTCGCGCACCAGCCAAGGGGCCGAGAACATCGCCATGTAAAGCAGCGCATATTCAACTAGTGATGATGTAAAAAGTGGGGGATTGATACCCGCCGTCCTCATCGAGACATCGATAACTATTAGGGTGAACATACACGGGATGACGGCGCAAGCTAGATAAGCAAGCGCCGTCGTTACCCGTTCTACACCCTTGTCAAAAGCATCCATTGACTTGGGGACCTTTATATTACGTGCGGATGTTAGTTACGATGCCGCGCGCGGAGCTCTTTCTGATCAACCTGGAATTCGGGATTACCCGGATCGTACATTAGAGGACGCAATTTTTCAGCATCGTCAGAACGCTTGGCAAGCTCTTTCCAGATTTCGCCATGAGCTATTTCAAGGTAGCGTTTCGCGGCGTCGCCCTTCAGAACGATATCCTTCGCACCAGCAGCCTTAAGTATTTTTTCGTCTTGATGGCGAACATTTTCAGACCAAACAACAGAGTTTGTTTCGTATTCTACCGCAACTTGCTGCATCATTTTTTTCTGGTCAGCACTCAGCGCTTTCCATGCATCGAGGTTAATCGTGATTACCGTATTGGTTGCATAGAAGTTGGGCAATACACGGTACTTAATTACGGACTGCATACCAACAGAAGATGGCTGATCGGTGAAGCCGAAGCCATCGACAGTACCGCGCTGGATAGCATTGATAACTTCGCTCGACTTGATATTAACAGTCGTTGCACCCAGTGCCCGGAAAAGCGGGCGGTAAGTACCGGTGGCACGCATCTTCATGCCAGTAAGATCTGGAATGCCGTTCTTCATCTTCGGCATCTTTGCAAGGTACATGTGATAGGAAGTCATACTCTCGCCCCAAGCCAGCAGATACGCCCCTGCCTTCTTCGCATAAATATCTTGCAGCAGTTTAAAACCGCCATTCTTACGGAGAACTTTCGGCCCTTTGTTACTGGCCAGCATCGCATAGCCTTCTGGAACCGTACCAATATAATAGGCGGTAGGTGAATGCAGCATGTCGAACTGGCCACGCTTAACAGCATTAGCAGCTTTGCGTGGCGGAACGACTTCCTGACCACCGACATAATTAATTGTTATCTTGCCCGCTGCCTTTTTATTCAGAGGGGCGACGAATGTCGTGAGAAAGCTCTGTGACATTGCGTTGTTAGTCTGCAACGCGGTCACAGCGTTGAGAGTGTCTTTAGCCGATGCCGGCGAAATCGCCAGAGCAACGGTTGTTGCCGCAATCGCGACCTTAAGTGTAGTTTTGGACATAAATGTCTCCCTGATACTCATTAAAGAAAATGGCGCTCTTTGAGCACCGGTTTTTCTGGCGCAATACTGCCGAGACTCCCGAGGGGTGTCAAATAGTTAGGAACCTAAATATTACAAACACTTCCACCTGACTGACAATTGCAAACAAACGTCTCACGCCAGGATTCACCGCACGTTTTCAGCAACCGACAAGACGAATCGTAACGAACAGAAACAATTACGCCTGAACGCGCAGCGCTCTGCTAACGGCTGCATGAATTTTTGCCGGCGTCATTGGCATGGAAATATCAGAGACGCCCACAGGACGAAGCGCATCGACAACCGCATTGACGGCCAGGATTGGCGCGATCGCGACCCCGGCCTCCCCGACCGCTTTCGCCCCCAAAGGATTTGTCGCAGTCGGAACCGGGTTCAGTTCGCACACGAATTCGGGTCCGGGAATATCATCGGCACGCGGGAGCCCATAATCCAGAAAAGAGCCCGAAAGCATCTGCCCGCTATCCGGGTCATAGATCACATGTTCAGAAAACGCCTGTCCCAGGCCATGAACAACGCCGCCCTGCAACTGCGCCTCGACCAGCATCGGATTCACCGGCGTGCCGCAATCGTGAACCATGACATACCTGTCGATTACCGCGGCGCCGGTTTCCGGGTCGACCTCGACCTCGCAGCAATGCGTACCATTGGGATAGGTAAAGTCGCTGGGCAGGAAACGATCACGGGCATCTATCCCGTCCGCAGCATCAACAACCTGCAAAAAGCCGACAGCTCTATCAGTCCCGGCGACGATATATTCTCCGTCCCGGAACTCGATATCTTCAACGGAGGCCTCAAGCAGTGTCGCCGCGGCTTCGAGCCCTTTTTCAATCACCCCGTCGGTCGTCACTGCGACCGCCGAGCCACCGACAATGATTGACCTGCAGGCACCTGTGCCGGTGCCATAGGCGATGTCGTCGGTATCTCCCTGAATGACCCGAACCGTCTCGATCGGTATGCCGAGTTTTCCGGCAACGATCTGGGCGTAGATCGTGTCATGCCCCTGGCCGTTGGACATTGAGCCTATCCTGATGACGACCTTACCGTCAGGAGCACACCGTATATCCGCCTCTTCGTCGAGCCCGAAACCAAGCGCCTCGATTGTATTGCAGATACCGAAACCGCGCAGCAGCCCCGCCCGCGCGGAAGCCGCCTGGCGCGCCGGATACCCTGCCCGATCAGACAACACCAACGCGCGGTCGAGGTTCGCACCGAAATCACCGCAGTCATAAGCAAGCTGCGTTATTGTTCTATAGGGCAGCCGATCAGGCGTTATCAGGTTCCGCCGGCGGAGCTCGACCCGGTCAATGCCGAGCTCGGCCGCCGCCGCGTCCATAAGCCGTTCCGGCGTATACTGACCTTCCGGTTCACCAGCACCGCGGATAGGGCAGGTCGCGACGGTATTCGTCAACACGCCCCTGGCTTCGAGATATCCGACCGGCACGTCATATACAGACGGGGCGATCTTGATCGAGTTGCGAACTGGATTGACCGCGCGGGGGCCGAGATAGGCCCCCAGATTGCCGCTATTCGTCACCCGCATCGCTAGAATTTTATGGTCGGCGTCAAACGCGTATTCCGCGTCCGACACCAGATCGCGCGTGTGCACGTCGCTGACGAAGGATTCGGAGCGGTCGGAAATCCAGCGCACGGGCCTGCCGGTCCGACGTGCCGCCCACAAAACAAGTATCTCTTCCGGGTACACGGTATTCTTGGCCCCGAAACCGCCGCCAAGGCGTGGAACGATGACGCGAATATCTTCCGGCGCGCAGTTAAAACAAAACTGCGCCAGCGTGTTCCGGACAGGATGCGGTTTCCCCGCCGTCGCATGAAGCGTGAATTTACCTGCCCCGGCATTCCAGGACCCTATATACCCGCGTGTCTCGATCGGAGCACCGACACCCCGGTTCTGGACGTGCCGGATACGGGTAACATGCGCCGCCCGCGCGAAGGCGGCATCGGTCTTCGCTTTATCCCCGAATGCAAGCCGAAAACAGATATTGTCGGGAAAATCAGGGTCAATCACGGGTGCACCGGGCGCCGTCGCAGCGTCGACGTCGGTGACGGCAGGGAGCGCAACGTAGCGGACGATGATTTGTTCGGCGGCGTCGCGCGCTTTATCAGCGCTCTCGGCGATAACCATCGCGACAATCTGACCGACAAACATTACCCGGTCTGCCGCCATGGCAGGTTGCGGTCTTCCTATCGAGGGGTCACCGGGTGGCACCGACGGATCGGCGCTGATCTTTTCTGAAACCGGTCGTACTTCCCAGGGCACGCCGCCGATTTCGTCGGCGACAAGATCGGCCCCGACAAGGATATCTATGACCCCCTGACATCCGCGCGCAGCATCGACATCGATCGATGCAATATCTGCATGCGCCTCTACGGACCGGACAAAAATCGCATGCGTTTCATCCGGCAAATGAATGTCGTCGAGAAATGTCGCCTCGCCGCGGAGCATCTCACGATCCTCCAACCGGAGGACCGAATGGCCGACAAGCGTTCCGATGCCGTCGGGAAGCTGATCAATAATATTCATACTCAGGTATTACGCGATCCGCGCAAGACGGACAATTCCCGGCAGATAATTGTGATGTTCTCGCCGCCTACCTGTCCGGGCGATATACGATGATCCGCCCGTTATCGCGACTGTCATTGGCCACATGGATGAAATGCACGCCCAACCCGGGGTGATAAAATCCATTCGCGACTGCTCTTTTGGGCCAGAATCTGGGTAGGGGTACCCGGCTATCCCGCCAGGCATTTTTAGCAGCATCGTAGATATAAAGGCCACGCTCATCACCTGAATGGCGGAACAGGTGCACCCGATCCACCCGGGGATCGCACGTCATTACGGCAACATTTGTTCCAAAATGATTCCCCGCGGGAGACCCCGCCGGCCCTGGGTCGACCCAATTGCCCGTGGCGACATCAAAAATCCAGAGCCCGTTTGGCCCCTTGGCGACAGGGTAGGCCCCTCCCCCAATATATATTCGATCCCGTTTGGGGTCATGACAGGCGGTTGCATCAATCCCGAATGGCGGCAAGGGCCCGCCCACGTTCAGTCGTTGCCAGCCGTTGTTTTTTGGATCGTAGTAATGAGCCTGGCGCCGTCGGCAGAAAAACAGCTTCTGTTGCGACGGGACGAACATCAGCACATCCCCGTATCCCGATTTCGGCGATGGTGTCGCCGTCTTCAAACGATGCCATTTCCGGTTCCAGGGGTCGAACATCCAGGGGCTTGCCGACATCCGGTTCAGGCGCCCTGCATTCTGTCGCCTGAACTTCGCGACCGATGGCAGCGCATTTTGAACATACGAGTGATGGTTCGGCATGCTGAAAAAAATCTGCCTCACCGGATCCCAGGCAGTCATTTCATATCCGTGAACCATCGTTGCGATTGGCAGGGGTTGATCCGGTCCGATACCTTCAAAACCATCACGCGTGACCTGCAACTCCGGCGGCGACCGTGTATCGGTGCCGGGATAAAGTGCCACCCACCGGTGGGCATTCACGTCATACAGCCAAAGGCCGTCCATATAGCGACCGTTCGCGGGATTCATCCATCCATGGATTCCCTCGCCAAACAGGAAAGCGCCACCCAACGCGGCGGAGAAGTCCATCTTTGATGTCCACGCACGGCCACGCGCCCTACCCCATTCGGGGTCCGGCGCAGGCGCCCCCAGGTTCAGCCATGCACCGGGTCTCATTGACTTGATTGCCGACACAGTCGGTCCCGCCGCCGACGGCAACCGACCTTGAGCACTTTCATTTGCCGCGTGCCCCGCACCCGGCACACCAACGAGAAAGGCTAGAAAAGCTGTGACAATGGGTAGCTTTCTGATGTCGGTCTCCGCGTATCGGTGCCAAGGTTGAATTACCGGTCGATAGATACCATCATTACCGGCAGGCAGGCGCGTCCGTTTTCTAGAGTTTGTAGCGTAAGGAGTAGTTGGGGATGCATGTAAGGAATATCGACATGCCAAGGATTATTGCGCCCGGTCTCATTGGGACGGCGCTGGCCGTCATTCTGGTTATAAGTACTTTGTCGCCGAAACAGGTATCGGCGCAAACGGCATCCCCGAACCCGGCGGAATCATCAGCGGCACCGGCGAAACCCGTGAGCGTGCTCGATCGTATTCGAAAGAAAATGCGCGATTCGAATACACCGCAGGACAGGGCCAGAAAATGGTTCGATTCACTGGATGCCGACAGGAACTCTGAGATTTCCAAGCAAGAACTGTTCCAGAACATCCGCCAACGTTTCAACAAAATCGATGAATCCGGTGACAATTTTGTCAGCAAATCCGAATATCTTGGCTTGCGCAAAGACAAGCGAAATGGCGAGCGGCGCTTCGGCGAACTCGACTCCAACGCTGACGGCAAGCTTTCAATGTCGGAGTTTGCCTCGCCGGCGGATTGGCGGTTCGACCGGATAGATCGCAACCTGGACGGCAAGGTAAGCAAACAGGAAGCAGCCCGGTTATTTGATCGGCCCCTCGGAGAATCGCTGCCCGATGAAGATGGCGTATGCTTCTACGTTGAGCGTCAGGTCATTCGTGTAAAAAAGGAAGTCGCCGAGACCTTCAGGAAACGCGGTTACCCCAAGGCTGATTGCTCCTGGAAGCCTGAGGGAACAGACGAAGCCAAGACCAAGAAATTCCTGAAATGAAAAAATCGGACCCGCCCCTGGTCGCTGGAGGTGGGTTTGGCTGTCATAGAAAATTCAAGCTGACCGTCATTGTCTTACTCCTGTTTGCAGGTGGAAACGGTCTGCCGGTAAAGGCTGCGGCTCAGAGCGCAGGCGACCCACCAAGTGTCATGGACCGAATTCGTGAAAAAGTCCGAGAACGCCCGAAGCCCCCGCCAGCCGACTGGTTCCATCGACTGGACACCAACCGGGACAGGCGAATATCGAAGATAGAAGTTAACGTGTCTATTAACCGCCGGTTCAGCGTACTGGACACCAACCGGGACAAAAAATCAGTAGGGACGAATTCCGGGTTCGCAACACGATCCCCGGCCAATCCGGGCCCTCCTTTGATCAGATGGATATCGACCGAAACGGAAACCTTTCCATGGTCGAATTCTCGGCGCCGGTTCTTTGGCGGTTTACCCGCCTCGACAGCGACGGCGACGGGTTCCTCACTCAGACCGAAACAGCCCGCTATCTGAATACACCAGCCTCCCGTGCTCTGCCGCCTTTGACCGGCACCTGCTTCGTGATCGACGGCAAGATTGTTATCGCATCACCGGAACATGCAGAGGTTTTGGAACAGTCCGGTCGCCCCCAGGTCGACTGCTCCTGGCAACCGGGCTCGCTGCCCGAGCGTTGAAACCGGGTGCCGGCATAACCTCTCATCGAAGCACCCCGCAAAAGCATCACAAGATGGGGTCTGTGCGCATATAGCGAACTGATCGTTACGCCGGATCATGGATCAGCTTGCATCATGAGAGCGTCGTAGATTATCCACGGACCCTATTCAGCCGGAGGCACGCCATGAAAGCTCCTTTATCCCGCCTGTTCGACCCCAAATCGATCGCCATCGTCGGCGCTTCCACCTCACCGGAAAAACCCGGCTATCAGATGGTGAAGGCGTTCGAAAAATTCCCCGGCAAAGTATATCCGGTAAACCCTCGCGGGGGCGACGTTCTCGGCTTTGATATGTACACGTCATTGTCCGACATTCCCGAACCGGTCGACCTGATCGCAATGGTCGTGCCGCCACAGGCATCCGCGGGCGTCCTGCGAGAGGCCGCCGCCTGCGGGGCCGGTGCAGCATTCATGGTATCCGGCGGGTTTTCGGAAACCGGTGGCGACGGCCACAAACGACAGGCCGAGATTCTCGATATATGCAACAAGGGCGGCATCCGGCTTCTCGGCCCCAATACGTCGGGGTTCATGCGCCCGTCGAAGAAACTGTTCTGCACTTTCCTGCCCGCTGCCGCGGGACTAAAACCCGGCAAAATAGGTATCGTCGCTCAGTCCGGCGGCATCAACATCACGCTCGCATTTCTTGCAAACGAACTGCGCCTCGGCATCAGCCTTTCCGTGGGTATCGGCAACGGCGCCGATGTCAGCGTTGCCGACGCGATTGACTACCTTGCCGATGACCCGGCGACAGAGGTCATCGCCGTGCACCTGGAAGGCGTTGCCGACGGACGAACACTTTTCGATACCATCCGGCGTACAGTTACCCGCAAACCGGTCATCGTCCTCCCTGTCGGGAGGGCTGATCTCGGTGGTTTCGCCGAATCTCATACCGGCAACCTGATGGGCGCCTATGAACTCACCTGCGCAGGGTTGAGACAGTCAGGTGCGGTCGTTGTCGACACCACGGTCGCCCTGATGGATGCGGCGCATGCCTTGTCCAATTCCCGGCTTTCTCCTTCGGCGGCACCCGGCGTCGGTATTCTGACCGGACAGGCCGGGCCCGGTCTTCTGATGACCGACAAGCTGCGGACCGCCGGCATAGCTGTCCCGGAAATCGGGTCTGATACCATCGCAAAGATTGCCGGCCTGTTACCGCCGCTGACCTATCTTAAGAACCCTGTCGATACCGGCCGGCCGCTCGAGAGCTTCGGCGAGGTATGCACGACCCTGGCACAGGACCCTGTTGTCGACGCGATGCTTATATATGCGCTGCACGAATCCGACTCCGTCGATTTCGCCGAAGCCATAGGTGCCGCCGCAGAGATCTCCGGCAAGCCCTGCGTATACGGCACCCAGGGCATGAACCGGGATATCGGCCCGCTGATGAAAGCCGCCGAGAAGAAGCGCGTTACCGCAATTGCATCACCCGACCGGGCGGCCACCGCAGTTCAGGCGCTCGTCGAAGACGCCCGCGCCCAACACCGGATATCCGGTGCGGAACCCGAACAGTCAGCACCTGCGGTTCCAGAACACCCCCTTCCCCGTTCAATCGACGAAGCATCCGCCAAGGATTTCATATCGGCATACGGCATCGCCACCCCGAAGCGGTTTGTCTGCGCGTCTCACGCCGAGGCTATCGCCGCAAATAAGAAAATCGCGGGTCCGGCGGTCGTCAAGGTTCTGGACCCGCGTATCACCCACAAGACGGAGAGCGGCGGCGTCCATCTCGGGGTTCGCACGGCAAAACAGCTGGATGCAGCACTTCGCCAGATTGATTCGATAAAAAGCCGGACCAGAAAGAAACGATACCTTCTGGAGGAAACAGCGCCGCCCGGTCTCGAGGTTATTGTCGGCGCACGCAACGACCCAAGCTGGGGGCCTGTCATACTGCTCGGACTGGGCGGTGTTACTGCAGAAATACTCGAGGACGTCTCCATGCGGCTGGCGCCGGTCGGCAGAAAAGACGCTCTTGCCATGATCGACGAACTGAAATCAGCGGCCCTGTTCAACGGGTTCCGCGGCGCCCCCGCTGTCGACAAAGCAGCGCTCGCCGATGCGATCGTAGCGGTCGGAAACATGATACTGAAAACCCCGGAAATCCGTGAAATCGATCTCAATCCGGTTCGGGTCTATAGCGACGGAGACGGCATACTTGCGCTCGATGCGCTGATCCTCGCATAGGACGTGCCGTTAACCATTTGGCAATATTTACTTGATCTTAACCATAGCGTTGGTGCCAACTAAATCTCAGAAAACATGGTCGCAAAGACCAAGGGATGAGGTACATGGACGACACGACACAGCAAACTGAACGAGCTTCCACAGGGTTCATCGACTTTATGAATGCGCTTGGTCCTGAAGAGCGCAAGGAACTGACGGCGGCACTCCGCGAGCCGAACACCTTCCTCGCCGAGGACATGACGGATGTTCTCGCAATTCTGAAGACACTGAAGAAACAACCGGAATAAAGCAGGCCCGTCGGCCGGACACTTTGCCGGGCGGCGGCGAACGTTCTATAATTCTTCGCAGAACGAGGGCACTGCGTTGGGCGGTGCCGCGCCTGGAGAAGACAGATGGAACGCACATTCGCACGCGAAGTTGAAATGTTGCGCCGGGGCGACGGGGAATATTTCGAAGGCGAAGGCATTCTCGCCATCACCAAGGCGCTTCTCCAGTCCGGCGTATCATATGTCGGCGGTTACCAGGGCGCTCCGGTCTCCCACCTTATGGACGTTCTCACCTCGGACTCGAAGGGTCTGATGGCAGAACTCGGCGTACATACCGAAATCTGCGCCAACGAGGCCGCCGCCTGCGCCATGCTCGCCGCATCGGTCAACTACCCGCTGCGCGGCGCGGTCACCTGGAAATCCACTGTCGGCACCAATGTCGCATCAGACGCGCTGTCCAATATCGCATCGGTCGGGGTTATCGGCGGATCGCTGATTATTCTCGGCGAAGATTATGGCGAAGGCTCATCCATTATCCAGGAACGCAGCCACGCATTTGCGATGAAATGCTCGGTTTGGCTGGTTGATCCTCGCGTGAATCATCCGCGCATTGTCGAACTGGTCGAAAAATCGTTTGAGCTGTCAGAGATCAGCCATACGCCGGTGATGATGGAATTCCGCATCCGTGCCTGTCACGTCACCGGGCGGTTCGACACCAAGGATAACAAGAAACCGCGCTATTCGATGAACGACAAGATTCCGGAGCCGGAATACAACCTCGACCGGATCGCCCTGCCGCCGTCGACCTATCTTCAGGAAAAGATGAAAATCGATCAGCGCTTCCCGGCAGCGATCAAATTCATCAAGGATAATGGTCTGAACGAATTCTTTGACGGCGATTGCGACGACGTCGGCATCATCTGCCAGGGCGGGCTGTACAATTCCGTAATGCGGGGGCTGCAGCAACTCGGCCTCGCAGATCCGTTCGGTAATTCACGTATCCCCATCTACTGCATGAACGTGACCTATCCGATGGTCCCCGAAGAAGTCACAGAATTCTGCGCCGGCAAACGGTCGGTCTGTATTGTCGAGGAAGGCTTCCCCGACTACCTCGAGCAGGCGCTGAACGCGATGCTTCGCAAGGCGGACCTTAACACGACAATTGTCGGCAAGGACGTTTTCCCGAAGGCGGGTGAATACCAGTCCGAGGTCATGATGAACGGCCTCGCAAAATTCGTCGAAGGCGCTGTCCCAAAGGGTATCGATCTCGGCCCGATTGCAGCCGTGACAAAGGCCGTTGCCGACAACAAGGCGCTCGCCGCCGAGCTGCTGGGATCGCCGATTCCGAAACGCCCACCGGGGTTCTGCACCGGCTGCCCCGAACGCCCGGTGTTTTCGGCGCTCAAACTCGCCCAGCTCGACCCCGAAATCGGCAATATGCATATTTCCGCGGATATCGGCTGTCATACGTTTTCAACCCTGCCCCCCTTCAACATGGGCAACACGGTCACCGGTTACGGACTCGGTCTCGCGAGTTCGGCGGGCGTGAAGGATTCGATGGCACGGCATACGATATCAATCATGGGAGATGGCGGCTTCTGGCATAACGGCCTGTCCACCGGGATCAGCGGCGCGGTATATAACAAGCATGACAATCTGCTGATCATCATGGCCAATGGATATTCATCGGCCACGGGTCAGCAGCAACTTCCGTCCTCGACCGCCGGCGGCCTGCGCATGACCGATACCGTGGTGCCGATTGAAAACGCGCTGAGAGGCGTCGGCGTAAAATGGATCAAGAAGCAATACACCTATCAGGTCGGCACCATGCGGAACCTGATCAAGGAAGCGCTGACGTCGACCGAAAAAGGCCTGAAGGTCATCATTGCGGAGGCCGAGTGCCAGATCGCCAAGCAACGGCGTGAAAAACCGCGAATTGCAGGTCTGCTTAAATCCGGCAAACGGGTTGTCCGAACAAGGTTCGGCGTCGATGAAGACACCTGTACCGGCGACCATTCCTGTATCCGGCTGTCTGGTTGTCCGTCACTTTCGGTCAAGCCGAACCCCGACCCGTTGCGGAAAGACCCTGTCGCAAGCGTTTTGAATTCCTGTGTCGGCTGCGGCCTGTGCGGAGAGGTATCTGATGCCGCGGTCCTCTGCCCGTCCTTCTTCCAGGCGGAAATCATTCAGAACCCGAATATCATTGACCGGGCGGCGCACAAATTACGCTCGGCCTTTATCAGCATGCTGCAGGGCAAGCAGGAAGCCGCCGATATCCCGGCCCCGCCTCAGGATTCAACCGGCGACATCCGGGTGGCAGCCGAATGAGTACCCTGCCGGAACGTCCGATTTCGATGGTCATCGGCGCCCTCGGCGGCGAGGGTGGCGGCGTATTGACGACATGGGTCGTCCGCGCAGCCGAAATGTGTAATTTCCCGACACAGTCGACATCAATCCCCGGGGTCGCACAGCGGACCGGAGCGACAACCTATTACGTCGAAATCTATCCCGCGCCCCATGACCAGCTCGACGGCAGGTCCCCCGTGATGGCGCTTTACCCGGCTCCCGGCAACATGGATATCGTTGTGACATCCGAGTTGATGGAAGCCGGCCGCATGCTCGAGAACGGCATGGTGACGTCCGACCGGACCACCTTGATAGCCTCCACCCACCGGGTTTATTCCATCACGGAAAAATCGGCGATGGGGGACGGGCTGTTCCGTGGCGACAACCTGGATAACGCAGCACAGAAGCTGGCAAAACGTGCGATCCTGTTCGACATCGCCAATCTGGCGGAAAAAGAAGGCACCGTTCTCAACGCGATCGTGCTCGGTGTGATTGCCGGATCGGGTGAACTGCCGATTCCGGTGGAGAATTTCGCCGAGTCCATTCGCGAATCAGGCGTTGCCGTGGAATCGAACCTCAAGGGATTTGAGGTCGGCCTCGCCTATATGAAGGGCAACCTGAACCTGCCCGATGCGGCGCCGACCAAGAAATTTCGCGCGCCCAAACCAAGCGCCGACAGCCTGATCGCCGAGGTCGCAGCAAGCTATCCCGGAGAAGCGCTCGCCATTGTGACTGAAGGCGTGAAACGCCTCGTCGATTATCAGAACGCAGCCTATGCCAAGCTTTACCTGGATCGCCTGTCGGGCGTATTGGCGATCGACCGTGAACGTGGCGGCGAACGGAACAACTGGGCATTGACGGTTGAGACGGGCCGTTATCTGGCGTTGATGATGTCCTACGAGGACATCATCCGGGTTGCCGACCTGAAATCCCGCCGGTCGCGTTTCCAGCGGGTTCGCACCGAAGTGATGGCGAAGGAGAATGAACCGGTCCACATGACCGAATTCCTCAAGCCCGGTTTCGATGAATTCACGTCGATCATGCCCGCCTGGCTGGGCCGCCCGATCATGAACTGGGCCATGGGGAATAACTGGGCGAAGAATTACAATTTCGCCATGCGGGTGCGGACGCATACGATATTCGGCTTTGTCCGCGTGTGGGGCCTGTCGAAATTACGGTTCTACCGGCCGCGGACCTATCGGTACAGTCAGGAACAGCCGGCCATCGAAGGCTGGTTGGAAGTCGTTAAAGACGCAGCCGCGCTTCACTACCCGCTCGCTGTAGAAATCGCGGAACTTGCAAACCTTCGCAAGGGGTATTCCGATACGCACAAACGGGGGCTGGAGAACTTCGCCCGGATCATGGCTGACATATCCATCCCCTGTTCGAA
>ERZ807291.7127-NODE-7127-length-13159-cov-5.010302_pt1 | contig 13159 bp, 12 predicted proteins | sample MGYA00521257_ERZ807291 | MGnify/ENA primary metagenome ERZ807291 (study PRJEB31413, sample SAMN03169783) | marine metagenome | biome: Marine; feature: Water; material: Subsurface seawater | place: North Sea | collected 2011-04-28 | depth 1 m m ...
ATTCGTCGGAATAATTTTGACGTGGATTTTATTGATCTGCACGTTGAAAATATTTATCCCAAAGATGCAGTTGGTCGCGTCCGAGATTACGATCCGCATGTTGTCGCTTTGACCGCAAAGACGTTGGGTTGGCCGGCTGTTATTGAGATTGCTCAAATGGTCCGAGAAGCATCCCCAAATGCTGTGGTTGTTGTGGGTGGACCTCAGTTGTCTATTTATCCAGAAGAGTCTTTGTCTTGGGAATGTTTTGATATTGCAGTTATTGGAGATGGTGAAGAAACGTTGCTTGAGATTTGTGAGCGTGTAAAATCTGGTTCTGATTGGACCGATGTTTTGGGAACGTGTGTTCGATTGCCAGATGGTTCGGTTCGTAAAAATCCAGCCCGCCCATTGTCAAAGAACATCAATAAGTATCCAATGGCGGCATGGGACTTAATGACAGTGAAAAATTACCACTGTTTGACTCTGTTAAAGCCTTTTGCAACGATGGTTACGACGCGTGGGTGTCCATGGCACTGTGGATACTGTTCACAGGTGTATTCTGAGAAGTTGCGATTTAGAGATGTGGGACTTGTTGTCGATGAGATGGAGTATTTGGTCAAACAACATGGCGTGAAAGAAATCGTCTTTTTTGATGAGACCTTTACGATTGGGAAAAAGCGAATGCGCCACTTTTCCAATGAGATCTTACGACGCAATCTAAAAGTAAAGTTCAACATTCGAGCACGTGTAGACACAATTGATCGCGAAGTGGTTCGTTTACTGAAACGTGCGGGCCTTCGTTCTATTCACATGGGTGTTGAAGCAGGAACCGATCGTGTTTTGAAGATCATGAATAAGCAGATTACGCTGGAACAGACTCGAAATGCTTTCAGAATCTGTAGAGAAGAGGGCGTGGATACACGTGGGTACTTCATGGTTGGATATTACGATGCGGCTCCTCAAGATGTTGAAGATATGATCGAGTTTGCTTGTAGTCTTGGTTTGGACTGGGCTTCTTTCTCTGTAGCAACAGCCCTTCCGGCAACAGATTTGTACAGAATCGCCCAAGAGCGTGGTTATGTAGATGGAGATTTTTGGAAAGATTACACCATCAATGGTGGTGGTAATATTCCCCAGTTGGAAACAGAAACCTTCACGGCAGAGCAACTTCGAGCATATCGAACCAAAGCGTACATGAAATTTTATCTCCGTCCGGACTTGATTCGTCGTAAGTTGAGTAAGTCAGAAGGACGAGAAGAGTTGTTGGAAATGGCTGGTGGTGCTCAAGTACTTGGTGAAATTATCAAGTCTTCTGTTCGTCGTGCGATTCCAAGTGTTGGGATTGGAAAGTGGGCCACAGTTTAGAGGAGAGTCTGTACTTTAGGCTACCTTTACTCGATGCTATGCAGTGAGGCTACGCAATGAGATACTGGGGTACTAGCATGAGATTTGTGTTTTAGATTTGCATCTGCAATACGTTCTTGATTACAATGGTGTAAAAGGAGTCTTTTATGCCTAAGTTATATCCCTGCACACATTGTGGTGAACACCATTATCGCAATACAGCTTGCACAGTTGTTAAAACCTCCAGTATTTCTTTATCTGGAATTGCACTGGCAACACTGCTTGGATTGACAGCCTGTGGTGAAGAAGACAAAGACACTTCGACAACGGATACTTCTGAGGAGACCGATACCGATACAGATACGGAAGTTGAAGATGATACGGCTGTCGCTGTCATGTATGGTGTTCCGGATACAGGATCGTGGGACAATGATGGTGACGGTTTTACACCAGAAGATGGAGATTGTGATGACAACAATCCAGAGATCAATCCGGATGCACGTGAAGTAGCCGGTGATGGAATCGATTCCAATTGCAATGGTGAAGACGATACGTAAATTGGTTTTTAGGCCTTCTATCGGATTCTACTTGGAGATACTATGGCGAAATTATACTATTGCGAGGTCTGTTGTAAACATCATCTAGACAATCAACTTTGTCAATCCGTTGTTCAAAATGGTAAGGCTGCAGGACTTGCTCTTGCAACGTTGCTTGGATTGACGGCTTGTGGCGACAAACCTTCAGAAGTTGAAACGTCTGCCCTGTATGGTGTAGAGGTTGTGGATACGGCATATTGGGATGATGATGGGGATGGATTTAGTCCTGCAGACGGGGATTGTGATGATGACAACGCTGATGTAAACCCTGACGCAGAAGAAACTCCAGGGGATGGTGTGGATTCCAACTGCAATGGTGAAGACGATACCTAATTGTACCCTTGCGTATACGAGTCTATTTGGGCTGTGTCTATTGGCTCCATGGACGTATGGATGCTCCGAAGTAACCCAAGTCTGCAATGGTTTAGCGGAACTCTGTGGTAGGCCATTGGACAAAGTACTGTTTGCTGGTACACACAATGCGATGTCATCAAGTGAAGATGAATGGAACTTTCCCAACCAAGAACATGCCTTTGAACGACAATTGCAAGATGGGGTTCGGGCCTTAAATTTTGATACCTATTGGTGGAATGATGAAGCCTATCTGTGTCATTCCTATTGTGATTTGGGCAATATGACATTGGTGGATGGTCTGGAAAGAATCGCTCGGTTTATGAACACTCATCCGAATGAAGTCCTACTAATTACTGTACAATCTGCGTTGGAAATAGAACCAACAGTGCAGGCTTTTGATGATGCGGGATTGACCGATAGGCTACACCATCATGATATTGGAAGTGATTGGCCAACATTGGGTACGTTGATTGAATCCGATGAACGAATCGTGTTGTTTACCAATTCTGGTGGTGGTGAACAAGAGGGGTATTTGGATCAGTGGACTCATTGGATTGACAATCCCTATTCTGCTCAGAGTATCGAAGACTTTTCTTGTCTTGAAGATAGGGGTGAACCAAGTACAGCGTCTTTGTTTAATGTGAATCACTTCATCACCAATCCTGTTGCAGACATTGAGGATTCACTGTTGGCCAATCAATATGATCTATTGTGGAGCCATTTAGAACGTTGTGAACAAGAGACTGGTCGATTTCCCAATCAGATATTGGTGGATTTTTACAGTCAAGGTGACGTACTGGATGTGGTCTTGGATTGGAACCAACAGGGCAGTTTAGATTGAATAAGTAGGCAGAGGATGAGCAATCCGTTGGTTCATCACAAAAATTGTATGTGGGGATAATATGAAAGCGAGTGATTTTTGGGATGCTCTACAAGAGCGTAGTGATCAGTGTGAAGTGTGTTCTCAAAAGGAAGATGTTTTTGCATTTGAGGTGGTTTCGACAAATCGTCCCGTTTCAATTGAAACGTGCATTGTGTTGTGTTCTCTCTGTCATGACCATATGAGTAATCCAACCGATCAGTCACAATATCACTGGTCTTGTTTGTATGAAAGTATTTGGAGTCCGGTACCTGCGGTGCAAGTGTTGGCTTGGCGTATTTTAAACCCCCATGATTCTGAAGGTTGGACACAAGATTTACTGGATCAACTGTATTTGGATGAAGATCTACAGGTGTGGGCTGAAAATGATGGTCAGATTCCCGCAACGCTGGACAGCAATGGTGTTGAGTTACACTCGGGAGATTCCGTATATCTCATCAAAGATTTGGATGTGAAGGGTGCTTCATTCGTGGCAAAACGAGGTACGACAGTTCGAAACATTCGCGTGGGAGATGATCCTGCGTATGTAGAAGGAAAAGTCAATGGTACCAGTTTGATGATCAAAACAGCGTTCATCAAGAAAGTTTAACTTGCAATACGGTTAAAATGAGAATCCAAACTGATGCTCAATCGAAAGGATGTTTCCTGGCGAATAAGAGGCTGACATGGAAAACAATACTTCATTGCTTTCTATTTCAAAACCACCATCTACTGACATCATTCGATACCCATCGACATAATTATCAGATTGTTGGAATGCACTGACGGCTTGAATGCCCAATGCCGTAGCATCATCGGACTGTAGACGTGGGTCGGCCCGCAACCAATACATTCCACCAGCTATAAAGGGGCGGAATACTGAAGAGTTGACACCAGTTAAGGGACCAAATGGGATGGCTTTTCCCAATGAGATAGAGGTGTCCATTGTTCCCAAGCCCAATTCAGAGTTTCCGATGTATCCAGTATAGCCTACCTGAATACTGAGATCAGGAGACTTTCGATATCCTTCAACTGGAGAGAACCGTGCGTATGTTCCAAATATAGAACCTGTATCTCCTTGAATCATTCCAGTACGAGCACCAATCTCAAACGACAAAGGGAGTCCTTTGGTAATATGTATTGTTGGGATCCATAAATTAGAGGGGGCTTCTTCATCCGAGAATGCCAGATTCCAAGGAGATGGTGACCCATCTGCATATCGAGAAGCGTCAATAAAACTCACAGAATTTTGTAGTGACATTTCAAATCCGTGAATGCCCATACTGGTAACGGTATGTGGTTTGTTGGCAATTGCCATGCCCAGTTGTCGTACGACAATGTCGTATCCCTGTTGAATGGAATTGGAACTGCTATATTCTTTGCCATTCCAATCTGCCATTGAACCTGGAGATACATTTCCCGCATGTGCAGACGTATGCATCAATCCCAGTCCACAGGATAGGATGCCAATGATGATGTTTCCTTTCAATGTCTGATTCATGATCAACCCCATTTTAAACACATGGATTGTGTGCCACATTCTAGGACAGTGTATCGCATTTTGAGATGGTTGTCAGTCATGGGACTGTGTCGAATGTTATTCGGGAGTGTTGGCTTGTTGTTCTGCACGAATCTGTTGAAGATTTTCTTGAAGATTGGCAAATTCGATGTTGTCTCCATCAGACAACCATGCAAAGTCCACATCTTCTCCATCAACTTGTGCGATTTTGGGACGCCATTGTTCTGTTCTTGTCCATAAGAATGCGCCTCCCCACATTGTAGCAGCTTCTGCAGCTATGAATCCGAGTGCACCTGATAGAACCGCCTGTGCAACACCACCCAGTTGTTTTTCCAGTAGTAGTGCTTGCAAGGCTTCGCGAGCACCTTCACCGGCAATGGTGGGAGAAAAGATGGTGCCTAGAATCTGAATGTTGGAACCAAAGACAATCGGCCAAAAAGCTGCAGTGGTCACCCCAATAGCAAGTGCCGTAAAGTAATACACAACAGCTGTTGTAAAGTGTGTGACAAACTTACTCAACAATGCGAGGAGCAATAATTTTGTTTTCCCACGATATGCCGCGACTGCGTTGGTAAACTCTTCGACTTTGTTTTTGACTTTGCCTGGTAGAAATTTTCCAAAAGTTTTGATGATCCAAACCAATAAACCGGGTCTAACCAATCCTAGAATTACAACAGATGCAACACCGCCGCATATTCCACCAATCATCAAGGCTAATGTCAATGCTGCCCCTTCTTTAGATGTAACATCTTGCAGAACTGAGTATCCAAAGGGAAGTGTCAGCGTAATGCCCAAAAATAGACCTGTAATACCGATGAATTTTTCTAGACCCTTTGCGGTAATGACTCGAGTCCATTGATTTGAGTATCGACCGGCCTCATATAAAGTATAGCCATCGAGCCCAATGGTGCTTGGTAAAAATGTTCCGATAAATCGACCAATCAGGAATGCGGTGACGGTACTTTGCCAGTAGGCAAAACGGATACCTTGTCCCACCAACAACAAATGCCAGGCAAACGCACTGGAGAGTACTCCGATGAACTTAATGCCCATTGCCAAGAGTGCAAACAGTATAAAGGTTTGACCATCCACTTGTTCTACATATTGTAGTATTGCTGTAAATACAGGAAGTGGTTCACAGGCAACGGCATCTTTCGGGCAGGGAATCGGGTGTCTAAGTAAGGCCATGATACCAACAATCGTAAATAGACCTTTTGCCCAAAACGAAGCGGTTTTTTGATCATCTTCAGGTAGACCTTTCTTTCCAATCCAAAATAGAAGTGCCGCTCCAGCTAGCAAAAGCAGTGCCAAGAATCCAAGTTTACCTTGCCATGCAAAAAAGCACAGCAGCGCGAACACCAGTCGAGAGGCAACGATCAACAATCCTGAGAGGGCAGGAGACAATTTGGGCATGGAAACTCCATCGGTTCCGATTTTAGAGCCAAATCTATCACGATGTTGGCAATTTCTCAACCCAGATCAAGGGTTTGGGTGTCTGTTTTGGTAGGATTGTTGTTTGAAGGTCTCATTGGACTATAGATTGATTGAAGTGATTGAAGTGATTGAGGTGATTGTATGTTTTGGATGTTGATTGGAGTGGTTATGGCACAAAACCCTATAGAGTGGGTAGTGGTGAATGATACTGTCATGGGAGGTCGCTCATCATCAAGTGTGCAGTCCTATGAAGACGTCGTTTCTTTTCAAGGAGTGGTGTCGCTGAAGAACAATGGGGGCTTTGCATCTCTTCGGAGTACAGGTTCTCTAGATGTATCGTCCTATTCTGGTGTTGAATTGAGTATCTCCGGAAGTGATGTTCCACTACAGTTCATCGTTTGGATGCAGGGTGCAAACTTGTATTATGCACATGAAGTGGAAGTCGGTTCAGAGCCTCAAGTTGTAGATTTTGAGGACTTTATTCCCAAGTCCTATGGTCGGTTGGTACGAGCTCCAAACTTACTTCAACAACCCCGTTCTCAAGTTGCAGTGGGCGTCTTGGTTGGAGGTGGTTTTGAGGGGGAGTTTGATCTGAATATTGAGGATATTGAATTTATTGAAAGTGTTGACCAAGAGCAGAAGGGTACCGGTACCGAACAAAGTACAGAAACGATGACGGAGCAGATGGAACTGGTTTTATTGCGTGCAATTCAGAGAGGGGTTCCAATTTACAATTCTGGAAAACCGGATGAATGCGCTGCGATTTATCAAACGGTGTTGGAAGATATTCTGTTGCTTGCACCGAATGGTTTGACCTCTACACAACAACAACAGATTACCCGTGTTCTTCAGCAGTCTTCTTCCATGACCGGCACAGATCGTGCATGGGCATTTAGAGGTATCATAGACCAGTTGCTACAATCGTAAGCGGTAACAATACTGAATGTGCTATCCACCAATTTGCGTCATGATTCCTTCGAAAGGAACGGGGGTATTGTCCTCAGTCGCACATTGATGTCCCTTTACTTTTCCCCAAACGATGTTTCGAATGAGTGTTTGTACATCTTTTCTAGAGTGATTGGGGTTTCGAATGACACTGCGCAATGTTGGATGTGGTTCCTTAGCCAGACAGGCTCTCAGATCTCCATGAGCAGACAATCGAAGTCGATTGCATGTTGAGCAAAAACGGTTGCTGATTGGGGATATAAACCCCACTTTGACACCATATTCTTTTGCCATAGAGTACGTTGCTGGACCGGTATACGTGTGGTCCTCATCCAGTGATAAGAGTGTTGTGTGGGTTGCGAGTTGTTCTTGCAATGACTTGGTATGGGTGTTTTGATGAAGTCTTTTTCCAAAGGGCATGTATTCGATGAATCGTGGTTGAATTGTCGCGGGATGTTCGCTGGAAAACCGTACGAAATCCAACACTTCATCATCATTTTTCTTAGACATCACAACAATATTTAGTTTGATGGGTGCATCGGATGAACCAAAACCAGCAGCATAAGCCGCATCAATACCCTTGAGGACTTTTTCCAACTTTCCGCCTCTCGTTAGGCTGGAGAATCGTTCTGGTTGCAATGAATCGATGGATATATTGAGTCGTTTGAGGCCGGCATCTTTAAGAGGTGCTGCCAGTTTGGATAGGGTTAGTGCATTTGTGGTCATTGAGAGATCGTTTAAATCTTGGATGCTAGCCAAATCAGAAACAATATCCAACAGATCTTTGCGAATAGTGGGTTCTCCACCTGTCAATCGAATGTGTTCAATTCCCATTTCAACAAACAATTCTGACAGATAGACGATTTCTGCTCTAGTCAAGATGTCTGGACTGGGAATCCACTGTAAGCCTTCTGCGGGCATACAGTATACACATCGTAGATTGCATCGATCCGTTAAGGACAATCGCAGATATCTATGGGTTCGATTGAACTGATCTCGTAAACCGGACAACTCAGACCTCAAGTGGTGAGGTGTTCATGAATACTTTCCGCAATTTCACGGAAGGATTTTCCACAATCTTCATCTGATAGTGCGACGGGTGTTCCCATATCGCCGCCCAATCGTATACGCTCGTCCAATGGTAGTTGTGCCAACAAAGGTACCTTGTATCGAAGCGCAGTTTCAAATCCACCGCCTTGCCCAAATGGATGCATTAAAGAACCATCAGGCAGCTTGATGAAGGACATGTTTTCTACAATTCCCAAAATGGGTACATCCAATTTCTTAAACATTTCCACACCACGAATAGCATCTTGTACGGCGATGGCTTGTGGTGTTGTAACAATTACGGCACCACTAAGGTCAACGGCTTGGACCATGGTCAGTTGAGCATCACCAGTCCCAGGAGGTAAATCTACGATTAAATAATCCAATTCTCCCCAAGCAACAGTTTGGAAGAATTGACGAATGACTCCCATCACCATTGGCCCACGCCAAATGATGGGTTCATCTTTGTCAACCAAGAGTCCCATTGAGATGCACTTTACACCATAAGAGGAGATGGGGATGATTTGTCGTTCATCATTGGCGATTGGTTTGGCAGAGACTTTCATCATCATTGGAAGAGATGGCCCATGGACATCTGCATCAATTAAGCCAATGTTATACCCTTTTCTTGCCAATGCGACAGCGACATTTACAGAAACCGTAGACTTTCCAACACCACCTTTACCACTGGCGATGGCAATGATGTGTTTTACACCTGGAATCGGCTGTTTTTGAATGGGGCCACCATGGGGGCCCATTCCACCACCACCCATGCCTTTGACAGGTTCAGACGGTTTGGATTTGTTGTTTTCTTTTGGATCTAAAGATTCTTCTACAGTGACAGAGCACTCCACATTGCCTTTCCATCCAACAGCTTCTATTTGCGTAAGAAGACTTTGTTGCATGACTTTCATTTGTGTTTCAGAATGATCTGGATGGAAACACATGGTGACTTTGAGTGTATCATCCGATAGTGAACCATCGGATAAGATATCTGCCATCCAAAGAGAACGGCCTGTTCTTGGATCTCGAACACGAGTTCCTGCGGGTTCTAAAATCGCCTGTGCTTCAGGTTGAATATCCGTCTTTTTCATAATGGTGCTCGTATACTGGTAATGTGAAGAAAATGAATTGCTTTCTTATAACTGAATTGCATTGAATTATCGAGAGGACCAATGCAAAATTAGAGATGCCACAACAGAGTTTGTGGGGCCTTCATTTTTCGAAGAATTCTGTGGTGTTACAGAGTGCAAACACCGATCTATCTTTCCATAGACTCGTGTTCCTTCTAAGGCAAATACTTCTGCAGTATTCAATTTCTTTTCAAGCAACTCTGACACCCATTTCGGAAAGGGGGTTGTCATTGAAAAAAGAAGATCTTCGACCATGGGACTTAGGACCACCGTGTGTTGCTTTCGGTGCAATGCAATAATTCCACCATCGGAAGTGACCAAGAGTACTTTGGAGTGTGGGCGTAATAAATCTGGAAATCCATAGACACCATACAGTTCGCCCATGGGATTTTGACGTGTTTCAAATTGTGTTGTTGACTGAAAGACTTGTTGTATGCCTGCATGCTGTAATTCAGGTGGCATAACAAACTGTTCTGTGGATGGTCTCAACAGCCAATGGTCTAGTTTACTATTCCATTCAAGCATCGAAACATCTGAAGTTTGTTGAACGGTCAGTTGATCCGATGAGGTGGTTGTTTGTGTGGATTCGATGGTGGATTCGATGGTGGGTTCGATTGTATGTTCTATCGCAGAGATGGGTTCGTCTTTTGGTATCGATGGCACACTGAGTAGATCTTTGAATCCACCCATTTTACTTTCATAATCTTCAGGTGTAATTCGTTTAAACTGATCAAGCAGTCGAATCATTCTATAGAGTGTTGATTCATCCAATGGTGAAGCGATCAACAGCTGTTGTTTGGTTGTGAGCCCCACTCTAATTCTGGCAAACGGAAATGCGCGTGCCAACAAGAACAACTCTGCACCAAGAAATCGTTCCGTGATTTGAGCTTCCAGTTGTTGAAGGGTTGTGCCATCAAAACCTTGAATATCTTGTCCCATACAGATCAATACATTGGCTGTTTCAACTTCATCAATGACATATCCATGTTCTGTAAGTTGATGGTGAAGAGACTCTTCTAGCGGGTGATTTTGGCCTTGCACTGTGAGAGTAGCGACACGTAACATAATAGACTCCAATAACACGACCATTCTTGTCGAGTTAAATGTGTTGTGGGATGTCCGCAGGACGATTTATATTGTTGACATCTGTATGAGAAAGCCTAACCGAGCGAATATTCTGTGCAAACGATTTCATTGACCTGTGTTTGCTGAGGTGGTCTTGTGCACGATGCAGCCAAGTGATGGGAATGTGAATCAACAGAGGGTGCAGAGAGCCATTTGGGTCACTTGCAACACTTGGACATACTTCCAGAAGACTCCGAAGGCCTTCCAAAGAGGTGAAGGGGGTATCACATGGAAGAATTAATGTACTGTCAAAGTTGTTTGTCTTTGCTGACTTCAATGCAGCAACAACACCATGTAGAGGGTGTCGATCTGGTGTATTGTCTTCTATCCAATGTACACCATCTATGGAGAGGTCTCTCTTTTGCTGACTTTTTCCGACCAAGAAGATTGGATATTGAAGCATAGACGTTGTGTCTATGATGTGTTGAACCATTGATTTTCCTGCAACGGATAGAGTTGCCTTACACGTTCCCATTCGAGAGGACGCTCCTCCACAAAGAATGTAAATCCCTATGTTCGCCATTTTGCTGGCCATTTTCCTAGATTGGGAAGACATTGAACGGTACATTGTGTACCTTTCTTCAATAGATGTTTATCCGCAGGAAAGGGCAAGAGGGCAGTTGCATCAGCGAAAGAGGACATCCAAGCAGACGATTGATGACCCGTCGAAAAGGCGATGGTCATATCTTGTTGTCTGTCCAGCCATATACGAACAAACTCCAAACGATTTCCACGCTTCTGAAAATCTTCTCCGAGGGTTACTTCAATGGTGGAGAGTTCAGGGTTGGGTACACCCATCTTACCTAGTAAATAGGGTCGAACAAATTGGTAGAACCCCATGAGTGCAGAGACAGGATTGCCCGGTAGAGCAAAAATGGGGATGGTTTTGTTTGGTGTAAAAATGGTTCCAATGGCCACTGGTTTACCTGGTTTCATTTTGACTTTCCAAAAGTTCATTTCAACACGATGCCCCGGTAAATCTGCCAAGGCTTTGTGAACTACATCAAAGTCTCCTACGCTGACACCACCTGTACTGACCAATATGTCGACGTTTTGTTCATCAATTGCATGAAGGAGAGTCGCTCGAGTACTGTCAAGTGTGTCTTGAGCAATGCCACAATCGATTGAGTCCAGTCCCATGGTTTGAAAAGCCATTTGAAGATTGATGGTGTTGGTTGCCCAGATTTGTCCGACGGTTAAACTGCCACCTTTTCGTGGATCTTTGAGTTCGTCTCCTGTTGAGATGATGCCAACTTTTGGATGCTTCCAAACAACTACATGGTGAATACTTGCAGAGAGGGCTAAGCCTATGGTTGCAGAATCAAGCTGTGTTCCCTTTTTCAGCAATACTTTTCCAGCAGTACACTCTTCTCCCATTTGTCGGATGTTGTTCCATTGTTTTGGACATTTTCGAATGACGATACCATTTGGGGTTACCGTGACATTTTCCTGCATAATGACGATATCAGCATTCTCTGGTATTGGAGCACCTGTAAAAATACGGACACACTGGTTGGGTTTGAGTGTGTGTTGTGTCGTAGAACCTGCTTGAATGATGTTGGATACAGGCAAAACGATCGGATTTTCTTCAGATGCATTGATAATATCGTTTCTTTGAAATGCATACCCATCCATTGCCGAATTGCTCCATGCCGGTAAGTCTTGTGCAGCAATGATGTTTTCAGCCAAGACTCGACCGTTGGCTTGCCATACAGGAATGGTTTCGACTTGAAGAAAGAGTGGAAGATTGGCGATGTGTGCTTTGGCTTCTGTAAAGGAGAGCATGGACTCACTGTTGGATTTTGAGTTTTTGACCCACATAGATTTTGGTCGATTTGAGATTGTTCCACTTTTTAATGTCGCTGACAGACACCCCATATTTTCGTGCAATGGTACTCAGATTGTCTCCTGAACGAACTGTGTATGTTGTCCAAGTCAGTTTGGTTGTATAAATCTTGATTTTTTGCCCCGCATAAATTTTATTGGGGTTTGTAATCTTATTCCATTTTTTGATATTGCTGACCGATACCCCATATTTTTGAGCGATGAGATTTAGATTCTCCCCTTTTTTAATGGTGTGGGTCAAGGTTCGCGTTTTCGGTTTCTTACTGGAAGAAGTCGATTTTTTGGTGTTGCTTTTTGTACTTGCGAGTGATTTGGCTTCTCCAGAAGAGGGGATCAGCAAGACTTGACCGACGTGGATGCGGTTTGCATTTCGAATATTGTTCTTTGTTTGAATGCTTTGAACTGAGACGCCGTACTTCGCAGCGATTCGTCCTAAAGATTCCCCTTTCTTAATTACATGTCTTTGATAACTGATGCGTTCTGATTTTGGGACTTTTGCCAATGCTTCTAGGAATTTTTTGGATGTTGGAACATGAACTTCTTGTTTTGCAGGACTCGAAGGTAGTGCATGTTGTAATAATTGTGGGTTGTACGCCTTAAATTCGCTTACTGTAATGCCAGCACATTTTGCAAGAACATCAATGCCCACATTGCCTTCAATTGTCACAGTATCGTATTGTAAGGCTTCTTGATATTTGATGGTTGTAAAGCCATAGCGTTCTCTGTATTTTCCAATAATGGCCGCTGCAATGATTTTGGGTACATAATTATCTGTTTCACCAGGGAATGCATTTTTGGCTTCCAGCTCCCAGAAATCTCGTGTCTCGTGTTTGGTTATTCCACGAGATACACGTGCAGGTCCACCATTGTAACCAGCCCATACCAAATACCAATGGTCGAATCTTTTATAAAGCCGACTCAGGAATTGTATGGCTGCATCTGTACTTTTTTCAGGATCACGACGTTCATCTACCCA
>ERZ807291.7139-NODE-7139-length-13143-cov-5.580073_pt1 | contig 13143 bp, 12 predicted proteins | sample MGYA00521257_ERZ807291 | MGnify/ENA primary metagenome ERZ807291 (study PRJEB31413, sample SAMN03169783) | marine metagenome | biome: Marine; feature: Water; material: Subsurface seawater | place: North Sea | collected 2011-04-28 | depth 1 m m ...
TAGGGTTACTGTTCTTTACATAAGCCCCAACATTAATAAGGTCTTCGTTTTGCTTGTAAGTAGAGAGTAAATCACGCGCTTTTGATATCAATGCAATTTCTTCCTTCGTGCATACCGCTCGATCTAATCTGCTCACACTTTTGAGCACATCAACCGCAGGGAAATGGTTAGCATTTGCTAATTGCCTGTCTAGGATAATGTGACCATCAAGAAAACCCCTGACCGCATCTGCTACAGGCTCATTCATGTCATCTCCTTCAACTAAAACGGTGTATATTGCGGTTATAGAACCTTGGTCTGTGGAACCGGTACGCTCAAGGAGTTTAGGGAGAACCGAGAATACCGAGGGGACATAACCCCTGCTTGCCGGTGGCTCTCCGGATGCAAGTCCAATCTCACGTTGTGCCATGGCAAAACGTGTCAGGGAGTCCATTAATAATAAGACATTTCGACCTTCATCTCGAAAGCCTTCTGCAATGGCAGTGGCTAGCGTAGAGGCCCGGATTCTCATTGGAGCAGGCTGATCAGAGGTGGAGACTACAATAATAGATTTGGCCATCCCTTCAGGACCGAGGTCATTTTCGATAAACTCTTTGAGTTCTCTGCCTCTTTCACCAACCAAAGAAATCACATTTACATCTGATTCAGAACCGCGACCAATCATACCAAGAAGGACAGACTTCCCCACTCCACTGCCTGAGAAAATACCAACCCTTTGTCCTTTACCAAGAGGTGTGAAAGTATCGATAGACTTAATGCCAGTACTAAAAGATTCAGAAATAAGCTTGCGATCTAAGGGGCCTGGGGGATCAGCGTAAAAGCCATCCCTGACATCAGCCATTAAAGGTCCTTTGTTATCGATCGGTCTGCCCATGCCATCAATCACTCTTCCTAACAGTGCATTACCACTAGGGACATTATTGGAATTCTTTTGGGAAATAACATTACAACCAGGGTGGATAAGGTGGATGCTATCAATGGGCATTAGCAGGACCTTGTTTTCCTGAAAACCCACGACTTGGGCTTCAGTGCTTTCTTTATGCCGGTCAGATGTAATAGAGCAGACTTGTCCTATACAAACCTCGGGTCCCTCTGATTCAATAATTAAGCCAGTAACTTTTCGGACAGTGCCAATTTTGTCATGGGTACGGGCACCCTTAACCCCCTTTTCAATCAAGGAAAAGCGTTCATGTAAGGAATCAATCACCTTGAATCTCCTCTTCAAGTCTACGGAGTTTAGTGGCAATCCTGCCGTCAAGTAAGCCAAACCTGCTTTTGACTTGGCAGTCACCAGATTGCAAGGAAGGGTCTTCAAAAAATTTAACATTCGGGTATCCCTCAAGCAAAGCATCATCACCATCAATTCCATCAAAAATTCCGGCGATTGCACTGGCAAACCCTTCGTCCTGATCAGAACCAGATGAGGCAGGTTCCTTGTCTTTGTCCGAAAGTGATTTTAAAAGACCAAGATCTTCCTTAGAGAGGAAAACATCTAGGCTCTCTTGATCATCATTAAAATCTTCAATTATGGACTTAACTAACGATTGAATCATTTCTGCATCAAGCTGAACACTTCCTAGCACACGTTCAGTTGTATTGACGACAAGTTTGGGTAACCTGGAGTTCAACTCGTTAAGAACATCATCTATTTTTTGCTGAATAGAAGCAAGCAATGCATTTTGGCGACTTGCGTAATCTTCCCTAAGTTTTTTTATTTCCTTTTGATAAAAATCTGATGCTTCTTGTTTCCCTTGCTCGTATGACTTCTTATTATTTTCTGTTACTTCAATAAGAGGTACTGCAGGTTTCTCAACAGAAATTACTGAAAAGCCCTGAGGTGGACGAGGGAATGAAATTGCCTTATTGTACGACAATGTCGCTTCCTCCCGTATCGAGGATAATTTCTTCATCCTCTTCGAGTTCGCGAACGATTTGAATTACTCGATCCTGTGCGGACTCAATTTCAGAAAGTCTTTTGGGACCAAGGAAACCAAGTTGTTCCTCTAGTGCTTCGACTGCCCTTTTGGACATTGTTGAGTAAATAACTTTTTTGAGTTCAGCCGAAGCATTCTTCATGGCAATAACAAGGTCGTCTTGGTCAACCTCTTTAGTTATCTTTGAAATATCACCCGCACTGAGTCTAACAAGGTCCTCAAAGCGGAACATTCTTTGCCTAATAGATCCGCCCAATTTGGGGTTTCTCTTCTCGATGCTTTTGAGTAATTCCTTACCTTCATCTTTATCAAACCAATTGAGAAGTTCAGCCGCAGATTTAACTCCGCCGGTTTTAACACGGGGAGACTGACCTTTTTTGCCCATCCTGCTACCAAGTGTGTTTGCCACGACTTCAATTTGATCCATTGGAGTAGTTTCCATGGCACCCACTCTTTCAATAACTTGCTCCTGAACATTTGGGGGCATCATTTGAAGGACTTCTGAGCCTTTGTCAGCATCTACATTAGCAAGCACAAAAGCAATGGTCTGGGGTTGTTCAAATCTCAGTACATTGTAGATCTGACCAGGGTCCATTTCCTTAATGTCATCCATGAAGTCAAGGGAATCCCGGACAGGGGCAATCCGATTCATCATGTTGTTTGCCTTGTAATCACCATGAGCTAGCTCAAGGGTTTTTTGAGCAAAATTTAATCCACCAAGATTGGAATTTACCGATGACTCGATAATTTCCGAGAACTCATCAAGCACGCAATCCTTTAATTCTTGATCAACAATCGCGAAATCACCAATACGTTTGCAAATGCTTTCTGAGTCTTTTGAGTCAAATCTTTTCAAGAGAGTCGAAGCAGCATCTTCGCCTAATGCGATCATGAGAAGAGCAAGCTTCTCATGTTTCGACATTTTTAAATAACGCTCTTCTACGCTCTCTTCTTCTTCTTCGACTTCCTGCATCGCCTCAAGTGTATAATTTGGTGAATATTAAGAAGATCCTGTCTCCAAGTACTTCCTCAGTGCCGTGCTTACATTATCAGGCTTTTCCTGGATAAGATCATTGAGAAGTTCAGGGGTAAGACCACTCCCTAAACTTCGGGTGCCGGCAAGCATTTGCTGATCGTCTTCGTCTAGAACTTGTACTTCAGCCTCACTAGGCTTGAACTTCTTAAGCATTCTAAGGAATATAAAGAAAATCACCAGGGCTAAAATAATACCAAGTAGGTTTTTAAGATGGGGACCATAGGTATCGAGAAGATGCTGAAATTGGTTGAGGGTTTCACCAGTTGGGCCCGCGTAAGATGGCTGGAATTCAACTTCATGGACTGTAACATGAGTTGCTAAATCAGACTGGTCAAATCGTGCACCAATTGCATTTACAACCGCCCCATGAATGCTATCAATTTCAGCAGGAGACCTAGGGGCATCCCCTTTAGCAATAAGCACGGCAGCACTGCGGCCGATAATGGCTCCAGGCTCTTGAACGGTCTCGTTCAAAGTACGGCTAATCTCGAAGTCAGTAGTTTTTGACTCCCTTTTTTCGTCACTCTGAGCCATGATAGGATCTTCGGATGAAGCGTCTTGACTGACATTAGGGATATTAGCACCCATGCCGGTAGCAGTGTTTTGCGGTTGTGTTTCTACTGTAGTTGCAGAGTCTTTATCTGTAGTTTGAGTCCGAGGTACTTGCCCGTCAGGGTCAAACTTTTCGTCTAATAAAGTGGAGGACTTGGTGTCCAAGTTAACTGAAACTCTGGCAACGACCTTGTCTTTGCCAACGATTCGGGCAAGCATGGTTTCTATCTTTTGCTCGAGCCTTCTTTCTTGAGCCTGATAAGCTTTCATCATCTGACCAGCAACACCAGCAACGCCATCTGAGTCTGCTTCATCAGAAAGAAGATTTCCTTGGTTATCCATTACGGCAACATTTGATTTATTGACACCCTTTACCGCTCTGGCCACAAGGAATTGAATGGCGTTGACATTCGGCTTATCTAGGGTGTTTCCCCCAGTGTCAACATAGACTGAAGCACTTGGACGATCATTTGGGTCTTCACTCAAAAGTAAGTTGTTTTCAGGCTTTACCACGAAGACTTTTGCAGAGCGAATTGCATCCATCATCGTAATTGTTCGGGCTAATTCCCCCTGAATAGCACGGGTATGGTTGGTTCTTTGGACAAAATCACTAATGCCAAAGTTACCTTCGTCAAAGATTTCAAAACCGACATCTCCGCTTTTAGGTAAGCCCTTCATGGCAAGTTCCATACGCATAGCCGCTCGCTTTTCTTCAGGAACAAGGATTGTGTCCCCAGATTCACTATACTCAAATGGTACTTGATTACTCTTTAGGACATCCACAACCTCGCCAAGGTCCTTTGCGTCTGCACCACTAACAAGGACCCTCATATCTGAGCTGCCACCAGACCAAGATAAAATCCCGATACTTAGACCAATAATACCAAGTAGGGCGACGCCTAAACCTAGCTTTCTTGTGGATGGAAGCTGGCCCCACAGCTCAATTAGTTTTTCAAATCTTTCTTTCATTCAATGGCCCTACACTTGCATTCTCATCAGTTCTTTGTAGGAATCAACGAGCTTATTCCGAACTTCGATCATCAGATTGAATGCGACCCCTGCTTCCTGAGATTTCACAACTGCTTCGTGAATGTTGTCAGAACGACCCAGAATTAAATCCTGGGTCTCTTGCTTGGAAATCTTTTTCTTCTGATCCACACCTTTGACAAAATCTTCAAACATTTGAGCAAAGCCTGGGGCTGTTACTCTTTCGGTAGAAGAAGTTTTATCAATCGAAATGGGTTGAACACCATTGGTAAGTCCCTGACCCGATAAGTTATTCAGCTGAGAAAGCTCAGCATTTTGGGCAAATCGATTGGCCTGTACATTGGGTTGAAGATTGGGGTTTTGACTAAGAAGGTCAGTCAAACTTGGTAAGCTGGTTATTGCGTCCATAAAAATAAAAATTATTTACCGATGGCAAGAGCTTGCTGGGCCATCCTGCGAGAAGTTTTAACCACGGTTAAGTTTGCCTCGTACGCTCTTGAGGCACTGATCAAGTCAATCATTTCTCTAGAAACATCAACATTTGGCATTTCAACCATACCATCTTCATTGGCATGAGGGTGACCTGGGTTGTAGATCATGCGACCAGGGGTTTGATCGTCATAGACATCAGTAACCCGTACCCCTTGATAAAGGTTTTCATCCACATAGCCTGGGGTTCTTCTTTCAGGAGTCTTGATGTATTCTTCAAAGGCGACTTCTTTTCTTTGGTAAACATTACCATCCGCATCTTGAGTGGTGTTGGAATTAGCGATATTTTGGGCAATAATTTCAAGGCGGATTTTTTCGGCTGACAAAGCACTGCCCGTCGACTCAATCCCTGGAATTAGATTCATAGTCATAAGTTACACCCTCCCTCTGATAGCTAAATTAAGTTCTTTGATCGAGCCCCCGACCGCACCACTGAGGTACTCGTAATTAAGTGCATTGCGATTCATTGCCAGCATTTCTTCATCAAGTTGTACGGTATTTCCATCCATTCGAACCGGTTTCGCCTGTCTATCTTCAAGACTTCTGGGAAGAAGGGATTTCACTTTGCTGAAATCCTTGCGATCAACAGCTCTTCTTAGTTCGACGGAAAAAGTTTTAGGTAAATCTCGTCGCTTGAAACCCGGAGTTTCAACATTTGCTAAATTATTAGATAACGCCTCATGGCGGAGATGGGTAGCGTCTAAGAGTTTCTTGGAAACCAAATAGTTTTCCTGCGAATAAAGATTGTCTAGAATTACAGCCATTTGTGGCAAACAATGCAAGGATTGCGCCAAAAAAAATCTGTATGCTTAGGTTGATTTACAGCGAATTAGTGATTTGAAATTAAGTTTCTCAGGTAAAATAAGAATCTGCTAGGTAATTTTTTCCCTTTCCGCTTTTTTGGATCTAATTTTATTGTCTGATTTTTTTTTTGGTGAATGATAGGAGGTCCTTACATGAAATCTCCAAATTTTGAGAATTGCCAAATCTGGCTTTGTCCGAAGGGAAAAATTTTAAACTGCTCAGAGTCTTTTTCTTCATGGGTTGGCAGAAGTTCACAGGAACTAATAAATCATTCATTTCAGGCATTGATTAGATCTCTCAATCATTCTTGGAGTGGAATTGTAAGGAGCGGCTTGGAGCAAAAAAACTTTGAGGGCTTTCTTCCTTTTGAAAGCCATGACGGAAGCTCGTCCCTTGGGGTTCACTTGACCTGTTTGAGCTCTCCTGATCATACCGTCATCTCTTTGTCCCCTGCCCTTGCACCCCATGAAGATTTAAAAAAAGCGTTTATGGGTGACCTGATGAATGACCCGCGTGCCTTAGCCAACACTTTAATAAGGTTACAGAAGGCTGAGAGCCGATTATCGGATTATATTAGTAATTTCCCTGGTATCTTTTTCACTCAACGACCGGACCTGACTTTCAGCTATCTTTCAAGAGGTATTAAAAAGCTTTTCCCGACAGAACATAAAGAGTTTTCTCGGAATGGGGGCTTATTTGTTAGTAAAATTTTCGAGCAAGATCGGGAGCACTTCCATCATATGCTTTCCACTCACTCTAAAAAACCAGAAACATTTAGCTTTAGTTACCGGGTAGAGCTTCCCCCTTCAGGGCAGTTGATTTATCTATTAGATGTTAGGACCCCGATCTTGACCACAACAAACCGTTTACTTGGATATGATGGAGTTTTTATTGACATTACAAGGCAAGCAATCGCAGAACATCGTGTTTCCAATTCTGTTTGGAGAGAGGGGTTGGCAACATTGACAAATGGATTAGTTCACGACTTCAGCAATCTGATGGCTGGTATTTATTCAATATCTGAACTTTATCATGGCATGGTTGAAAAAGACGATCCTATGGCAAATGGACTGGGTCAAATTCGTAAAAGCACCATGCAAGCACAGAAGTTGGTGAGGAGGATTATCGATTTACATCGGGAAAAACCTGCAACCCGTGCGATCCACGACATTCGATTACTTCTGAAGGATCAAATGGATTTAATTCAGATCATTATTCCTCGAAGTTCAAAAATTAAGACTGATTTCGGAAAAGAACCACTACCAGTCTTCCTAGAAGAGACTGGTTTTAGGCAGGTTGTTTTAAACCTGGCGATTAATGCCCGTGATGCAATCCCTCGAAATGGAAAAATTAAAATCATTGCCCGCATGGTAAAGGAGGGAGACCGAATGATGAAAGGAGCATGGGGCGGCGAAAGGGTAGCTCCAGTTAGGGGGGCAGAGATATCCTTTAGCGATAATGGTTGCGGGGTTCCGGCTGAGATTGCTGAGTATTTATTTGATCCTTTCTTTACCACTAAAGAATCTTCAAGTGGTTCTGGTTTTGGGCTCTACAATTCCAAGCTTTTCATTGAAGACCATAACGGCGAGATTGGTTTCACATCCACACCGGGACATGGGTCTGTATTTTACCTTTTTATCCCTTTTGCTTTATTGGACGAGGATAGTGAAAGGAATGTTAAAACTGCTAAAAGAGCCAGCCGAGAATTCTCAAAGAAAAGGCAGTCTCGTAAATAATCATTCTATTACTGGTGAGACCACACCGTTGTTGTAGTTTATCTTCGAGCGTATCCTGTTTTCCTTGTCATACATAATCATTTCGCCGTGAAGAATCCCATTTTGGTAGTGAGCCTCAACCCTCGAGCCATCCTTTGAGCTAAATACGCTCAGACCATTAAGTTTACCATCGAGGTAACGCTTTTCCTTGGATGCATTCAGGTCTTCAGTCACAAGAAGACCTTCAAATTTCTTTTTTGTTTTAGCATTAATTAAGGTTATGGAATTATTTAAATCTGTTTCCAATTCGAATTGATTCGCAAACTCACTTTCGGTGCCAACCCATGCAGATGGATTATCCCCTTGCCCGCTGCCTCCATTTTCATTTTCGCAATTCACGAGAAAGACGGCATAGGCACATATAGATAGGCGAAAAAAAAGTGTCATAGTAATCAAAGGAAATCAGCAAACTCGTAGAGCTGTGGATCCCGGGTTAGTTTTCTTGGCTTGGCTTTTTTTACCTTCACGCTGGACCCGCTCTCTTTTTCTTCCGTATTTGGATCAGTGCTTTCGGTGAAATCACCCATTTGGTCTTCTAAAGTATCTGGATCAACACCCTCCTCGAGCTTTCGCACAACTTCCTCCATTTGCTGATCCATTTTTTCCCCAGTTAAATCACACATTTTTCTCATAAGGGAACCCATTTGCTTCGGGTCTGGATTATTGTCATCCATTCCTTTCATTGAATTTTCGAGTTCCTGCATCACAGCATTGGCTTTTTTGGGATCTAAGCCATCAAATGGGTTTTCGTCGTCAGAATGACTGCCTGAACTATCTTGGCTTTCGGCATCGTCAGCACTTCCAGTAATGGAAAAAGCGGAAAGTAATTTTTTCATTTTATGCTTCTTGCCATCTGGGCAATGAGGAACTTTTCCTGCAAATGCTAATGAACGGGCAAAAAAAGAATAAATCTTACCAGTTGATGGAGAATAAAACTCGTATATTGGCATTTGAAATGTTTGAAGCGTGATAACTCATCATAATAAAGATATCATAAATGCCATCAAAACATTTTCGGTCAAGATCGCAATCTCAAGCAATTGGATAGATTATATTGTTGCGATACTGTACACTTTTTTCCTGCAGGCTTTAACAGGAATCCCTCACCCTGAATACTTGGAGCAAGCAAATGCAAACGCATTACTCGTGCTACTATCCGAAGAAGTTTTCGCCTACCCCTTCTGGCTACAGGACCTGAGTCACTTTCCTTTGTTTTTTATTTTCACCTGGCTTTGGGCACGTTGCATTGGGCCAATCTCAAGTGAGTTTTTGAAATCTACAACCTGCCTTCTGGTTGTAGCCATAGGTTACGGCATTGGAAATGAATTAATGCAGTTTTTTATCCCGAACCGATTCCCTTCTCTTGGAGATTTGATCATGAACTTAGTCGGAGTACTGAGCAGTCTCTTATCTCACAAGTACTATTGCTACAGAGTGATAAAACGAAAAAGAATATCCAGTTAAGAATGTAAGGCAGCTTCTCTCTCAAGAATTGTGGGGTGAGAGTAGTGAAAAGCAGAAATCCACTTATGTGGAAGTGGGTAGGTTAAATTTTCCTTGTAAAGCTTTCGTAGTGCATGAACGAGGGGCATGGGGCTTCCCATGATTTCTTTTGCAAAATTATCCGCTTCATACTCATGTTTTCGGGATAGGATATTGCTTATCGGACTGAACCAATAAGTCAGGAAACCCAAGCTCAATGAGAAAAGCACTATAACTGAAGATAAAGAACCGTGCAGTTCAGTTGGGAATTGCACCGATTTGTAAATCCAGGGGCTTGATAGGGCGTAGGCAATAAAACCAAACATGAGTAAACCTGTGATAAATGATAAAATTAGTTTTTTGGGGATATGACCTTTTATGTAATGCCCCACTTCATGCGCCAAGACCGCCTCAATTTCTTCCGGTTTCATTTGCTCAATTAATGTGTCGTACAAAACAATCCTGCGAAACTTACCAAAGCCGGTAAAAAAGGCATTGGAATGACCAGACCTCTTGCTTCCATCTATGACTTCAATGGTCTGGGCATGAAAACCACTTTTCTCTGCAAGAGAAATTAGCCTGTCCTTAAGTTCACCATCTTCTAGAGGGCTAAGCTTGTTAAATAGGGGAAGGATAAGCTTGGGCCAAAGGACCATCATAACAAGCTGGATGGAGAAAAATATAAGAAAAGAGAGAACCCACCAAAAAACAGGAAATATAGTCGAAAGCTGGCGATATAAAAAAATGAGCAGAGACAATATTAGGAAACCAAGAATAAAACCAATAATTACTCCCTTAATCTTATCCGCTACCCAAAGTTTTTTTGTGGATTTATTGAAACCATATTTTACCTCAATAACGAATTGATTATACCAATCCAAAGGCAATGCTGGGATTTGAAGAAGAAAAAGAAATATACATGTAAAAAAGGCACTTGCCCAAACACTAGCTTGAACAGATGTGTTAAACTCCTGAAAATACCAAGGCATAAGCACTACGAAAACAGGGACAAAAGCAAGGAAGCCAATGATTTCCTCAAGGTTTGAAAACCGGGATTTAACCAATGAATAGCTAGATGTCTTCTCCCATGTTTCGCCATCCATAATACTGGACACTCCTTGGGGAGGTTTGCCCTGCATACTCTTGATTCTTGATTCATTTTTCCACTTGAGTATGAGCTGGCAAAGAAGTTGGAGAAAGGCGGCCGCGATAATAATGATCTGAAGATTGGACATCATGATCATTATTGAGATCGTTAGGGTTTTGTCGAACGGAATAGAAATGTTTCGAAGATTGATTTAAGTTGAAGATAGACTAGTATGGATCCGATGAAAGTCTCCGATCAGCCAAATTCTGAGCAAGGCAAGCAATCCTTCGAGGTTGCGATACAAACCTTGGAAAATATTGTACTTGGACTAGAGGATGGAGATGTTGAGTTGAACGACTTAGTTAAAAAGTACAAAGAAGGTGTTGAGTTATTAAAATACTGCAGGGCTAAAGTCGAATCGGCCGAACTAACCCTCAAAGAATTAAATGACTCTAAACTCATCTTCCCAGATGAAACTTTAGATGACAAATAACCCTCTCTTAGAATCCTTAAAATCTCCGGCTGACCTCAGGGGGTTTACCTCTTCACAACTGGAGCTGCTCTCAAACGAAATCAGGGAGCGCATTATTCACGCCACTTCAATTAATGGCGGTCATGTTGGCCCTAATTTAGGCGTAGTCGAGCTTACCATTGCATTGCATTTAGCATTTGATTCTCCTCGTGATTCTTTTTGCTGGGATGTTTCCCATCAGGGTTATGTTCATAAGTTGCTGACTGGACGAATCGATGAGCGTTTTGATAAAATCCGCAATGCGGATGGCTACAGTGGCTTTCTGTCTAGGGACGAAAGTGAACATGATGCTTATGGGGCTGGCCACGCAGGCACCGCACTCTCAGCTGCACTGGGAATGTGCATGGCCAGAGATTTAAAAAAAGGAGACGAGCATGTTGTGGCTATTGCAGGAGATGCTGCATTCACTTGCGGTATTACTCTGGAAGCACTCAACAATATCTCGTGTTCGACCAAGAAGTTCATCCTTGTACTCAATGATAACGAGTGGTCTATTGCCAAAAATGTCGGTGCCTTCTCCAGGTATTTCAATGAGTTAATAGCGAATCCCATTTACAATAAATTCCACAAAGACGCAGAGGCTTTTCTATCTGCTATGCCCGGTGGGAAATCCCTAATGAAATTCGTCTCCAAGGCAAAGCGTGACACAAAAGAACTATTGGCACCTTCCAGTATATTTGAAAAACTTGGCATTCGATACCTCGGTCCGATTGATGGCCACGACATAGACTCCCTAGTTCATTTCTTCGAATTCGCAAAACAGTCCGATGAGCCCATCGTATTGCATGTCTTGACTGAGAAAGGCCGGGGCTATCCTGTTGCACTTAAAGAGCCAGAGAAATGGCATGGCTCCGGACCTTTTAATAAAGATTCAGGCGTTATGGTCAGTTCACCTGTGGGTTCTCCACCAAAGTACCAAGACGTATTTGGAAATGCACTATCTTTAATCGCAACCAATGATGACCGGGTGGTGGGTATAACCGCTGCGATGCCAAGTGGAACTGGCTTAGATTCTTTCCAAGAGAACTTCCCAGGTCGATTCTTTGATGTAGGCATTGCGGAAGAGCATGCGGTCTTACTCGCTGCAGGCATGGCTTGCAAAGGTCTTCGCCCCGTTTGTGCAATTTATTCAACTTTCCTCCAGCGTGCATTTGATCCGATCGTACACGATGTTTGCTTGCAAAATCTGGCCGTTACTTTTTGCCTTGATAGGGCTGGCTTATCACCAAATGATGGTCCCACTCACCACGGGCTGTTTGATATCTCCTATTTAAGTTGCATTCCTAATTCAGTAATTATGCAACCTCGCCACGAAGACGAATTGCAGGACATGCTTTACACTTCCATTACTAATGATGGCCCATCTTTCATCCGTTACCCAAGGGGAAATGCTCTTGGTGTGCCAATTTCCTCTTCTCCTAAGTTGCTGGATATTGGCAAAGCTGAAGTTGTCGAGGAGGGCAGTTTAGGGGCGATCTGGGCAATTGGTGACTTTGTTGCCGAAGCCTTATCAGTCAATCAATTATTTAATAATGAGTATGGTGAGAAATTCACCATTGTGAACGCCAGATTTATTAAACCTTTGGACGCAGACTTGCTTTCCGAACATGGAAAAAAATACAAGTTAATTGCCACGATGGAAGATGGTGTTTTGCGTGGTGGATTTGGTTCATCGGTTGTTGATTTCTTGAATGACCTTAAATCAGATTCTGATGTCCTTAGGATTGGTTGGCCCGACAAATTTATTTCTCATGGAAGTTCAGTTACTCAACTCAGAGAAGAACACTCCCTTGACCTGCAGTCTATTTACAAAAAACTCAGTAAGGCTCTGCCCAGTAAACTGACTGCCCAAAAGCATTTAGTATCCTAAGGGAATAAGCTCCATTCCTTTAGTTCATAATCATACTGTGCGCCCTGCCCTTGTCTTTGTTGCCGGCAGTACAGCCATTTGCTGTCACTATTTTTGTATAGATACCCCTGGTTATTCTCCGCATTCCAATAGGTAGAGTCAGTCCAATACCAAGGGCCTTTATTACTTTTAAACCAGAGTCCGCTGGTATTCTTTTCTGGGTGAAGCCACACCCAACCCCAAGTCGTATGAAATGACCAACCTGAAGCAGTAGTTATAAAGTCTCCGATCCAACCACGGCTCCAGTCTCCTGGTAATTCATCTGCATCTGAAGTATTTTCTCCGAGGTACGGTTTGATGATAATTTCGCCGGATTCTTCGGTTTTGAGTCCTGAACTATCAACCGCGAGAATTGATAGTGGGTGAGTGCCGATTTTATTTGGGTGGGCTGTGCCTGAAATGACCAACTTATTGGCCGCACTCTTACTAAAAGTTAGCCAGTCTGGCAGGTTAGGCTGAACCACAAATGTTTCGCCATCAGGATCGAAAGAATGCACCAATATCTCAATGTCTTCATATTGCTCAAAAATGTATTTATTTTTAAGTAACACTCTTG
>ERZ807291.7148-NODE-7148-length-13132-cov-24.888048_pt1 | contig 13132 bp, 15 predicted proteins | sample MGYA00521257_ERZ807291 | MGnify/ENA primary metagenome ERZ807291 (study PRJEB31413, sample SAMN03169783) | marine metagenome | biome: Marine; feature: Water; material: Subsurface seawater | place: North Sea | collected 2011-04-28 | depth 1 m m ...
CCCAACCTCCTGATCCGTAGTCAGGCGCTCTATCCAATTGAGCTACGGGTGCAAAGCCAAATATTTAAAATACTAAAGAAGGTTCTTGGAGCAAGAGAATTAACGATAACCCAAAGGAAATCGCTTAAGTAACGCTTCGGAAGATAAGCGAGGCATTGTGCCCACCAAATCCGGAATTATTACTCATTGCTACGGAAACACGGGCTTCCCGAGCTTCATTTGGAACATAATCCAAATCACAATCGGGGTCAGGTTCCTCATAATTGATAGTTGGTGGAACCACACCTTCATCAATTGCCTTACAGCATGCGGCTGCCTCTATGGCTCCTGCAGCACCAAGAAGATGCCCGGTCATAGATTTGGTCGAACTGACCAGCAATCCATTTTTGGCATAATCTGAAAAAACATTTTTCAACGCGGTGGTTTCGGAACGATCATTGTAAGGGGTAGAAGTTCCATGTGCATTGACATAATGGACTTCATTCTTTTCGATCTTCGCCTGTTCCAAGGCTAAATTCATACAGTCAGTGAGTGCCTCACTCGATGTATCTGGAGTGGTTACATGAAAGGCATCACAGGTAGCGGCATACCCAATGATTTCTGCATAAATTCGGGCACCTCGTTTTTGAGCATTCTCGAGGGTTTCCAAGACTAAGATACCCGCACCTTCACCCATAACAAAACCGTCCCGATTTTTATCGAATGGGCGGGATGCCCTGCTTGGGTCGTCATTAAAGTTTGTGCTCATCGCCTTCATCGATGAGAACCCGGCAAAACCAATACGGGTAACCGCAGCTTCACTTCCTCCGGCAAAAATAACATCAGCCGCTCCGCGCCGGATCATCTCAAACGCCTCTCCAATCGCATGAGAACCAGAAGCACAGGCACTGACCACCGAAAAATTGGGCCCCTTGGCTCCTAGATCAATCGCAATGATCCCTCCAGCAATATTGGCGATGAGGGAAGGGATCATAAAGGGAGAAACCCTACGCGGACCACGCTCAATCAGGGTGGTCATCTGTTTCTCGATCGTGTCCATACCCCCAATTCCCGAACCAACCAGAACCCCGGTGCGTTTAGGAACCAAGTCCTCGCGGGCAAGGTTGGCATCCTTTAAAGCTCCATGAGTCGCAGCAAGGGCAAGTTGGGCATACCGGTCGTTCCTTCTCGCTTCCTTGGGATCCATGAAATCCTCGGGATTGAAGTTGGTGATTTCAGACGCGACCTTGCTGGCAATATCAGTACTGTCAAAAGAAGTCACCGAAGTGATGCCTGACTTGCCAGCCTTTAAGCTGGACCAATAGCTATCGATATCACATCCAATGGAGGATAGCACCCCCACACCAGTAACTACTACACGGGTCATTGGGAAAAAACTAAATCAGTTCGCGGAATACGAACAGCAAATAAGAGCTAGTGAAGAATTAAGAAAAGTTTTTCTCAATATATTCGATGACAGAACCCACGGTTTGAAGCTTCTCCGCTTCTTCTTCCGGGATTTCCGTACCAAATTCTTCTTCCAATGCCATGACCAATTCAACTTGGTCTAAGGAATCGGCACCAAGGTCATCTATAAAGTTGGCCTCGGGAGTAACTTGCTCTTCGCTAACATTGAGTTGGCTGACGATAATTTTCTTTACGCGATCGGCGTTGTTGTCGGACATAATATTTAAGTATGGTTAGGTTTTAATGAAAGTTTCTTCTTCACATCACCATCCCGCCGTCAACCGTAAAAACTTGACCGGTTATGTAGGAGGCTTTGTCAGAACATAAAAAAGAGGCCATTTCGGCGATATCGGATACCTGGCCAAATCGTTTTAAAGGAATGGCACCCAAGGCACCCTCCTTTACCCGTTCGTCCAGTTCTGAAGTCATGTCCGTATCGATAAAGCCAGGAGCAATGGCATTGACGGTAACCGAACGGGCGGCAAATTCCCTGGCCAAACTCTTGGTCAGCCCAATCATGCCAGCTTTTGCCGCTGAGTAATTCGCCTGGCCAGCGTTTCCAGAAATCCCCACCACAGATGCAATATTTACGATTCGGCCCCAACGCTTGCGGGTCATGGGTCTGCCCAGAGCCTTAATCCAATGAAAACAGCTGGTTAAATTGGTATTGATTACAGAGTCCCAATCATCCTCGCCCATTCGGAAGAGAAGATTATCGCGGGTGATACCGGCGTTGTTTACCAGAACATCGATACATTCGTGTTTTTCAAGGAGTTGCTCGCAGGCATTTCGTATTTGATCCCCAGCGGAAACATCAACTGGAAGTGCGTCCGCCTGACCACCTGCCTGGCGGATGGCATCTGCTGCCGCACCACAGGAAGATTCGGATTTGCTCACACAAATGACATGAAAGCCGTCACGGGCTAGGGCTTCAGCGATCCCGCGGCCTATCCCGCGTCCCGCACCAGTAACCACCGCAATCTTACTTTTTACTGTTTCTTCGTTCATGAAAAATATTCAGGTTCCCATCCCTGTTATTGACTGTTTCCCATAAATGATGAATTCCTGATCAATACGCAACCTCAAGTTTTGCACATGTCAAAGAAGCCATTAAATAATAAAACCGAAACCCCGCCTTTTCCAAAGCTGCAAAAGTTCCTTGCCGATTCTGGCATCTGCTCCCGAAGAGCGGGTGAAGAGCTTATCCGGGAAGGTCAGGTATCCGTAAATGGAGAAACTGCCCGATTGGGTTCCAGGGTAAATCCGGAACGCGATGTCATCAAGGTGGGGCAAAAAAGAATTCAGTCGAAATCCGTCAAGTCGATCGTTTATGTGGTTAACAAGCCAAAAGGGTTTACCTGCTCCAATGATGACCCACATGCTGACCGGCTTATTTTTGAACTACTTGAAGCCAGGCACAGAAGTGCACGGTTATTTTGTGCAGGCCGGCTGGATGTTGACAGCGAGGGGTTGGTCATCCTTACCAATGATGGAAAACTTGCCCACCGCTTAACCCATCCCTCTCAGCAGGTAAGAAAAAAATATCAGGTGGAAATAAACGACCCATTAGAAAGTGATGCATTTCGAGCCATGCTGGAAGGCTTTGAAGATGAGGGCGAATTTTTACGCCTGGATGAGATAAGATCAAAATCCGGCAACCCGGTGGGATCAACCAAGCTGGAAATCACCATGGGCCATGGTAAAAAAAGGGAAATCAGGCGTTGCTTGCACCGTTTTAAATACAAGGTGAAAAAATTACGACGGGTAGCAATTGGTGGGGTGCGATTAGGCAAGCTCCCCTTGGGCACCTATCGTGACTTAAAAGAATCAGAAATTGATTTGCTCTTCCCCAAGCAAATTTCCTAGATTCCAAACATGGGAATTCTAAATCATTTATTCGATAGAAAACTTTGGAGCTTGGTGGCTTCCCTCGTTTTATTTTCTTCTGTTTTTGGGCAACCCGCATCCGAGGATTCCCCAAGTCTGGGTGAAGCTTTTAACGCCGGTGCCCCGGAAGTTGAGCCTGTGGTCGTGGGGAGAGAGCAATGGAACCAAAAACCAAATACCGCCTCAGATCCTAGTTCTAAAAATGAACCGGCAGATTCGGAATCATCGCAAAGCACGAGAATTGATGAACTTGACCCTCTTGAGACGCAGCAGGTTAAGCCGGACCCAAGCACCCTGCCGATCGAGCCCCCCAAGAATAAGCCCGCCACTCAAATTGTCCGAAACTTTGAAGGTACACTTGTATTTAAACCGCGCAAATTGGGCTTTGAAAATGAATTCCCATATCAATTGGAAAATTCTAAGGGAAAACGGTTGGCCTTTATCGATATGGATCACTTAAAAGCGGTCGACCCACAACAATTTGTGGACCAACAGATTAATGTGATGGGTAAACTGGAGTCCATTGAAGAGGGCTCCGATGAGCGGGTCATTCGTGCCCGTATACTTCGCCCATCTAATTAACGCTCACTTTTCTCATCATTCTCAACATTCGGGGCGATGAATCTGATCGATGGTAATCAAATTGCCACCGAGGTACTGGATGAACTGAGCCAGCGGATTTCACTCCTCAAGCCCGGCAAACCCTGTGTGGTCTTTGTCAGGGTGGGAGATGATCCCGCTTCGGTGTCCTATGTTAAAAAGAAGGAAAGAACCGCCCAGTCTATTGGTATTGATGCCAGGCTTGTCGTTTTCCCAACCTCTATTTCTGAGTCTGATTTACTCCAAGAGATTGACCGTTTGAACGCGGATGATTCCGTTCATGGAATCCTGGTGCAGGCCCCCCTGCCTTCCCATGTAAATGAGGTCAGTATATTTAACCGGGTCAATCCAGCTAAGGATGTGGATGGATTCCATGCCACCAACCTGGGAAAATTATGCCAGGAGCAACCCGACGCTTTTCGCTCATGCACCCCAGCAGGTATTGTTGAATTAATCAGGCGTTCTGGGATCGAGACAAGTGGCAAACGCGTGGTTGTACTCGGCCGCAGCTTAATTGTGGGAAAACCGGTCGGCATGCTCCTGCTCAACCGCTCGATTCCCGGAAATGCCACGGTTACATTCTGCCACTCCCGGACCCACAACCTCCCGTCCATCACAAAAGAGGCGGACATTCTTATTGCGGCCATAGGAAAACCGAATTTTGTAACTGCACAAATGGTCAAACAGGGATGTGCGGTGATCGATGTTGGAATTAATCGTATCGCTGATCATTCCACAAAATCAGGTTTCCGTTTAGTGGGTGATGTGGATTTTGATGAAGTTTCCCCGAAGACATCTTTTATCACCCCAGTACCAGGTGGGGTTGGTCCAATGACCGTGGCTATGCTCATGTCCAATACGGTCCAAGCCTACGAGCAGATCATTCAAACCCAATCATGAACGATTCCCCTACCCGAACCCTGGACGAGGAGGATGAGGCAAGTCCATCTGTCAATCTGGAACCTGCCCCTTTGATCAAACGATTGATCGCTTTTGCGATGGATTTTATTTTGATCATCCTTCTGCTTCAATTGCTTGCTCATTTTATGCCCAGATTTTGGGATATTCACACGCAGGAAGAGTTTAAACATCTTCTCCAGCAAGCCACCCTTCTGCCCAAGGAGGAACAGATCAATTCGGAGGAAATGGCACGCTTTATTCACGATTCCAACCTATCCCCCGAAACTTATGAAATGCTGATGGCGATGGTGGTGTGGGCATGCTTTCTTCCGGTTCTGTACTTTTTTATTGGAGAGCGTTATTTTGGAGGCAAAAGTCTGGGCAAGGCAACTTTTGGCTTATCAAGCGTGCGGATGGATGGTCAGGAACTTCCGTCATCCCCCTTTCGGCTGTTTTTCCGGGCTCTCTGTAAGGGTTTAAGTGCCCTTATCCTCATCACCCCATTTTTACTTCCGGGATTGTTGAATTTTCTTTTCTGCTTTCTTAACCGTAAACGCCGGTGCCTTCACGACATGGTGGGTGCCACAATTACCATCCAGGAAAAAAGCAACAAAGAGGAATCCGTATGAATCCTACCCTTGCGTTCATTGGTGCGGGAAAAATGGTTTCCGCCATTGTTCAAAGCCTGTTACGGACAAATTCTTTCTCTGCCGCTGAAATTGGGTGTTGCTCGGCCAAGGATGGAACATCGGAAAAATTGGCTGAAGCTACGGGGATTACGCGTTTTGAATCGGTCGAACAAATGCTCTCCTCCTCCCCTTCCGTGCTCGTGCTTGGATGCAAGCCCCAACAACTGACAGAGCTTCCTCCGACCGCATCGGATCTGGCAACAGACTGCCTGGTTCTTTCCATCATGGCAGGCATCCCCCTGCCCCGTCTATCAGAAGTGTTCCCAAATGCCAGAAACATTGCACGCTCGATGCCCAATACCCCCGGGCAGATTGGCCATGGCGTTACTGGCTATCTTTTTGCCAAGTCACCCGAACAGAAGGACCGCCAGCTTATTGAAATTATCCTGTCGTCACTTGGGACCGCCTATGAACTTGGGGAGGAAGCAGACCTTGACCGTGTGACTGCCATAAGTGGCAGCGGTCCCGCCTATGTTTTTGAATTTACCTGTGCCCTCGAAGAAGCAGGCCGGGCGGTCGGCTTATCCGATCAGCTCTCCCGTGAACTTGCCCTTCGCACCGTTACCGGAGCAGCCCGCCTGATGGAATCTTCCGAACTTCACCCCAAGGAACTGCGCGATCAGGTGACCTCTCCCAACGGCACCACCCAGGCTGCACTTGAAAGTTTTACCGCAGACGAGTTACGCACCATTGTCCGTCATGCCGTGGAAGCTGCCCGGGCCCGGTCCATCGAGCTTTCCCATGAGTGATCTGGGAAAAGGCACGCTGGTCGTTACTGGTGGTGCGGGATTGATAGGCAGTGCAATAATCTGGGGATTAAACAACCGGGACTACCAAGATATCTGGCTGGTTGATTGGGCGGAACCCGGCACCCTGAAAAGCAGAAACCTTTCCTCCCTCGCTTACTCCCGTACCTTATCACCCGAAGATTTCCGTATGATGGTTAGGGATAATAGTTCCGACCTTTCCGGTATTTCCACAATTTTTCATCTTGGAGCATGCTCCAGCACCACGGAAACAAACGAGGATTACCTGCGGGATAACAACCTCGAATACACCCGTGAACTTTGCGACTGGTCCCTCGAAAATCATGTTCGCTTTGTCTATGCCTCTTCCGCATCCACCTATGGGGATGGTTCCTTGGGCATGGATGATCAGGAGGAAGACTTGCAAAAGTTTCAGCCCCTTAACCTTTATGGATGGTCCAAACACAAGTTTGATCTGCTCGCACAGCAAAATGGCTGGCTTGGCCATATTGTGGGACTCAAATATTTTAATGTTTACGGCCCAAACGAGGAACATAAAGGCGATATGCGCTCGGTGGTGAGCAAGGCTTATGAACAAATTGTATCCACGGGTGAGATGACCCTTTTTAAAAGCCATCACCCAGACTACCGGGATGGGGAACAGATGCGTGATTTTCTTTATGTCAAGGACTCGGTATTGATGACTCTTTGGCTTGCAGAAACATCGCATGCCAACGGGTTGTTTAATTTGGGAAATGGCAAAGCCAGAACCTGGCTGGATCTGGGCGGGGCAATTTTTTCGGCGCTAGGACGCGAGACTAATATAAGATTTGTGGAAATGCCCGAAATTCTCCGAGACAAATATCAATATTTCACTGAGGCAAATATTCAAAAACTTCGCACGGCAGGATACCGCAATGAGCTCTTTGGCCTCGAAGATGCGGTGAAAGATTATGTCACTCAATACCTTGTTCCTGACCTGCGACTCGGTTCCTGATAAGATTCAAACCCTTCAATTTTTTTCTCATCCGCTTGCCTATCTTACGGGCAGTTTAGCGGTTCAAAAATTTTTTCTTTGACGGAAGGATTTTTTTTCGAAGAAAGTTACCGTGTGGACGTAATGGTGGCGGATGAACGCAGGGATGCCCTGTGCAAATGGATTATTCAATCCACGCCTTATGGTGACTGCCCTCTGCATCCTGCCTCAACCGATGCCAGTTTTCGCCGATATTTCCGTATACATACCGATGATGGCCCGCGGATCGTCATGGACGCACCTCCCGAACTGGAGCCATGCACACCCTTTATCCAACTCGCCGAAAAACTCACCAGTGCGGGTATCCAGGTACCTAAAATCTATTTTCAGGATGATCAGTTGGGATTTCTTATCCTTCGAGATTTTGGCGATGTTCACTACCAGGAGGCACTCGCAAGCGAACGGCGCAATGATCTTTACGAACAAGCAGTCCAGGAAATCATCAAGCTCCAAAAAACAACTTCCGCCTGGGCTTCGGAACTTCCTTTATTTGATCCAGGCTGGCAACTCAAAGAACTGGAAATTTTTAGGGAATGGTGCCTTCCCCATATTTCACAGACTGAATTTCAGGATTTCACCTCCCCCCTCATCCAGGGGGTGAATGCGATTCCCAAAACCTTTATTCATCGAGACTTTCATTGCCGAAACCTCCTGGTTCTCGGGGATGGATCCACCGGCATCATAGACTTCCAGGGAGCCATGCTTGGCCCGGTCACCTATGACCTGGTCTCTCTCCTGCGTGACTGCTACCTGGATAATGCAGATGATTGGATAGAAAGGCAGGTCAGGCAGTTCCGTACCCAGCTCATCCAATCCGGCTTGCTCAAACCAGAGGTGGATGAAAACACCGTGCTTCGATGGTTCGACTGGGCGGGTCTGCAAAGGCACCTTAAATGTGTGGGCATCTTTCACCGGCTCAAACTTAGGGATGGCAAGGAGCAGTACCTTAAGGATGTTCCCCGTGTGCTGGCTTATGTCAGGCAAGTGCTTCGCAACTATCCAGAACTCAGCGACCTGCAATCCCTGGTCGACCAGGCAGAAATACTGCATCCAGGAACTTAGGGTATGATGAAAGTAATGCTTCTGGCAGCTGGATTCGGTAACCGCTTACGCCCTCTCACAGATCATACTCCAAAACCATTGGTGACGATTGGCGGGAAAGCTCTCATGGTTCACCACCTGGAAAAACTGGCCGCTGCGGGATTTACGGAGATTGTGATCAACCTGGGGCATCTTGGCCACAAAATCCCGGAAGCTTTGGGAGACGGTGCAAAATGGGGACTTACCATATCTTATTCTGATGAAGGTCCCGACCCTCTGGAAACCGGGGGTGGGTTGACCAAGGCCCTTCCCCTGCTTGGGGTTGATCCGTTTCTGGTGGTTAACGGAGATGTCTGGTGTGACCTCGACTTTTCGACCATTCCTAAATCTCTGGCCGAAAAGGACCTGGCCATGCTTTATCTTGTCCCCAGGCCAAGTTGGCGGGAACGGGGAGATTTTTCTCTTGTCAAAGGCCGGGTGGTCGAAAAGGAGAGCCCAGAGTACCTGTACGCTGGAATCGCCCTTTACCACCCCCGAATTCTGGATGGTGCGAGAGTGGAAAAGTTTTCCATTGTTCCCAGGCTAAAAGATGCCATATCCAAAAACCAGGTTGGAGGCGTTCTTTTTGAGGGGGAGTGGGACGACGTGGGCACTCCCGACCGTCTGCATGCCCTGCAGGGCATACACGGCCCCTAAAAAGGCTTGGGGGACTTCCCCGGGACCATCCGTTCAAACATTGTGGGTTCATCCTCTGGGCCGTATGTGTTGACAATGTATGCGACCACATCCTTCAAGGTGCTATCCGCTATGCCTTTGGAAGCAGCAGCCATCATCCGACCGGTTTCATCCAACGGGTGATAACCGCGCTCGTCGGAACGGAACTTTCTCATTTGTTCGAGAAAATACCATCCCTCCAGACGGTTTAGGGCAGGACCAGCCAGCAGGCGGTTACCCTCCGCTTTTTCTCCGTGACAGGAGGCACAGCGTGCCTCGTAGAATAGTTTACCCCGTTCCGCATCTCCCCTGACCGTGCGAACTGCCGGCTTGGGGTCCTGGCGGGCGAACCAGTCAGCCAGGTAGGAAGATTCCAAATCATTTTGAAGTTTTTTAATCCCGATGCCCATCAGGTGTTCGGAACGGTTTTCCGGGTTCTGCCCGCGTATGCCAGAACGAAACTTTTGCAACTGGTCATAGAGGTACCAATATTCCATCCCATCAAGTATGGGGCCACGCTGTGCCTCTTCCACCCCATGGCATACCCTGCATTCCCTGACTAACTCCCCCATCCTGGCCATCGATTCTTTTTCCATCGTCTTGGAAATACGCAAAGGATTTGACTGGTCGGGCTGGCAGGAGGAACAGAGCCATGCCCAAAGCACACCATTTGCAAGCATAGACCAAATTGACCGTTTCACACTCCATACACTATGTTTGCACAGGGACATGCTCAAGCGACAAAGCTTTACCCAGGGCTGGCTGATCCATAATATGGGTTCCAAGCAATGAGTGGTGCAATTTCCTTCAAACAAGTAAGCAAAGTATTCCCGCCCGATACCCATGCCTTGAATGGAATTGACCTCGATGTGGCCAAGGGTGAATTCATGGTGGTGGTCGGACCTTCCGGTTGCGGAAAGAGCACCCTACTCCGCCTTGTTGCCGGACTTGAAAATCCCTCAGGGGGAAAGATTGAGATCTTGGGCAAAAATGCCCAAACTTTACTTCCCCAGGAACGCGACCTTGGGATGGTCTTTCAAAACTACGCTCTGTTCCCTCATTTGTCCGTGTTTGAAAACATTGCCTATGGGTTAAAAGTCCGCCGGGAATCTGAGCCTGAAATTCGGCAGAAAGTCAACCTGGTGGCCGGCAAACTTCAAATCGAGGAACTTCTCAACCGGAAACCCAGCCAATTAAGCGGTGGGCAACGACAACGGGTGGCATTGGCCCGGTTACTGGTACGCGACCCGAGCATTCATTTATTTGATGAACCCCTGGGTAATCTCGATCCACAATTTCGAGCAGATATGCGTACAGAACTTGCCCGAATGCACCGTGCCAATCCACGGACCACAATTTATGTCACCCATGACCAGGCGGAAGCAATGACTTTGGGGCAAAAAATTTGCGTTATCCGGGACGGTCAAATCTTACAAACCGGCACACCGGATGAAATTTACAACCATCCAACTCATCGGTTTGTGGCAGAATTTTTTGGCTCTCCCGGTGCCCAGTGTATTCATGGAAGAATCGAGGAATCGGAGGGTCAATCTTTGGAATTCATCTCAGAATCCATCCGTCTGCCTCTCCCTGGAAATGGGTTGCCCTGCGGTTCCATTACCCTGGCAATAAGGCCTGAAAACTGGGTCATTACTTCACCCGAAAATGGGCATCTGTGCGGAAAGGTAAAACGCGTGGAAAACCTGGGGGATCACCGGGTGCTTGAAGTAGCCATAGACTCGACCTGTGTTTTCGTAAAGTCTTCAAGGGTTGACATTAAAGAAAATACAAGCCTGGACTTATCCCTGCCTTACGAACATGCCCATTGGTTCGAAAGATATACCGGAAAAAGGATTAATTTTTAGGATACCACCCACTCGGACAAGGCCGAGCGGATCCGGCGGAAAAAGTAGCCAAAAAGAAGGGCCATGGGTATGATGGCAATAACCCCTGCAGCCAGTCCCACGGCTTCCGGAATACGGTAACTCGAATCCCCTAATTTGGCCAACGCCAGCGGTAAGGTAAGTTGATCCGAACCCAGCACGAGCAAGGGGAGCAAATGATCCTGCCAGCATAAAAAGAAGTGCAGAATCCCATAGGTGATCAGGGCAGGTTTGACCAAGGGAAGAAAACCGAAAAAAGTCCGGCAAGTGCTCTCCCCCTCCACTTTCGCCAGATCGATCAATTCATCTGGGATTTTCCTGAAAACCTGCATAAAAAAGATCACTCCCAGACCACTGGCAACCCCACTAAACAAAAGTCCGTAATAGGTTCCTGTCATTCCTAAAGTCGCCATCCATTCGAATAGGGAAAGGCTCATTGCCTGCTTCGGGTATAAAATGGCAATCAGGGCAAATCCAAAGAGCAATGTTTTTCCTCGAAACCTGCCCTTGGCCAGTGCAAAACCAGCCCCAGCAGTGATGAAACAAGCTAACATCGCCTGACCAGCGGCCAGCAGGATGGAGCGGACCAGCACCTCGAAGAAATTAATGAACTCACCCGAAAACAGCATACGATAAGCAAACAGATCAAACGAACCGGGCAACAGCCTATCAGGTTGGTAAATTTCACGGTTTGTTTTAAAGGAGGACAAAACCATCCAGGCAAACGGGTAAGCAGTGATCGTTATGAACAGGCCCAAGAACAAATGTGAAAGCAACTTTCTCACCACCCACCCCTCTCGTGCTTGCGGAACTTCAGAAAAAGGCATCCGAGAAAAGCCGTACTTCCAGCCACCAGCAAGCACATCGCAGATGCAAGGGGTAAATCGAAACGCCCGCCCCCACCGGGAAACGCCACCTGATAGGCATAAGTTACAAAAAGTAAGCCTGCATCAAGCACCCCGCCCGAGCCACCCAATAAATTATAGGCTCCGGAAAATGCGGCAACACCATCGACAAACAAAAAGACTCCTCCAAAGATAAGCAAATGCCTGACCCCGGGGTAAAGAATTGTTCTTACCCTACCCCAGGTACTGGCACCCTCAATTCGGGCAACTTCGAACTGCCATGCTGGAATGGCCTTCATTCCACAATAAAGCAGAAGGGTGACCAGCCCGGTCCATCTCCAGACTGCCTGCAGAATCAGGCAGGGAAGAATCCAGGCTGGATCCATCATCCAATTAACCGGTTCAAACCCAAGCGGAATGATAAGAAATTGATTAAGAGCACCTGACTTTCCATGAAAAAACAGATAGAAAAGAGTGGCCAGGGTTCCAGGCATGGCGAGGGAAGGAACCAGCAGGAAAAAGAGAAAAACACCCCTTATCTTGGCTGGTAGATCCAAAATGATGCATGCAAGTAAAAAGCCGAGAACGAGAGTGGTCACAATGCTCCCGGAGACAAACAGGGCAGTATTTTCTATGGAATGTAAAAATTTGGAATCTCCCAGAGCTCTTGTGAAATTTTCAAATGTAGAGAAACGGTCATGAGCAAGGGGAGAGGTTGAAACCTGGGGGCTTTTTTCCAATGCCAGTTCAATCCCTCCCACTAACGGGAAAACCCAGAAGATCGTAGCAAAAAACAAAAAAGGCCCGACCAATAAGAGGATGGAGGAGGCAGAGTCCCAACCCCCTTTTGGCAAAGAATCAGGCATAGGATAGAAGGATATGACCTTTAGGGTTGCTCAGGGGGGCCGCCAAAACCCGCCTTCATTGCCTCCCGCATCTGCTTAATGGTATCCTCAGGGGTCAAACTTCCATACATGGCCGCCGAGAAGAAATTTTCCTTCATTAAAAAAATCGCCTGCGGCCGACCGGGGTTTACCACCACGGACGGAATTTCATCGGCTAATTCGATTAATAAATTGCCCATCGATTGCTGAAAATAGGGTTGTTTCCCGAGAATGCGCGGATCTTTCCAGGCAGGCATGTACGCAGGAAAACTGTTTCCCTGCAAAAACCTTTCTGCATTAGCATCCGGGTCGGTCATCACAAATTCGATAAAATCCCACGCTTGTTCCTGGTTTTTGCTCGAATTCATAATCATCAATCCCTGACCGGCAAAAGTAGCGGTCCGCGGACCGAGCGAACCATCCGGTTTCCGCCAGGTCGGCAAAGGCAACATTCCCCACAT
>ERZ807291.7167-NODE-7167-length-13112-cov-5.890940_pt1 | contig 13112 bp, 10 predicted proteins | sample MGYA00521257_ERZ807291 | MGnify/ENA primary metagenome ERZ807291 (study PRJEB31413, sample SAMN03169783) | marine metagenome | biome: Marine; feature: Water; material: Subsurface seawater | place: North Sea | collected 2011-04-28 | depth 1 m m ...
TTGCCTACTCGTATCTTCCAGTACGGTTGTTGGTAGAGTGAATATACTCTGTCACTATAATTTGGGAATGTAGTTACGAACTTAGACTCAGAGCTTGTTACTACTGACTTATCAGTACTAAACGCTATCTGTATCCGATATCCCGAAATTTTTGTAGTATCTATTTGAGCATTCTTCATACGAAGATTCTCATTTATTTTCTCATCTATGTCAAGTGTTACTTGAGCTTGAATAGAAAATGCTGAGCACAATACTAGGAACGCTATGAAATATTTATACGTCTTTACCATGGCACTTTTTGTATTTTTTACCACTACCACATGGGCAGTCGTCATTTCTACCTACTTTCAGCTCTGCTCGTACCGGTACAGCTACTTCTTTTGGCTGTTCAGCCGCTTGCTGTCCACCTTGATTTTCTTGGCTAACCAGTGCTTCTGCAGCTCTGCTCGTTTTCATCTTACTGATATCGTCACGCTTACGCTCTTTAGCTTCTTTCATATCGTCAGAGGCTTGCACAGCTATATTCCCTTTGAACAGTAACGATACTATCTCCGAATTAAGCGTACTAATCATCGTTTGGAACAGATTAAAGGATTCTATCTTATAAATAAGAAGTGGGTCTTTTTGCTCAATGGATGCATTATTACTGCTCTGCTTAAGATCGTCTAGTTCTCTTAGGTGTTCTTTCCAGTTTTCATCTATACTGGCTAACGCCACAAAGCGCTCAAATGAATTGATGATTTCAGCACCTTCTGTAGATAAAGCCTTTTCAAGATTTACCGACACGTTTAGGGCTTTCTTACCATCTGAGAATGGAACTAAGATGTTTTTCACTTCTGCACCTCGATCCTTATGTATATTTTGGAATACAGGTAGTGATCTCTCAATAATATCCTTGTTCTTACGATCGTATGCGTCTAATAAATTATCAAATAACTGCTGAGTAAGTGCGTCTGGTTTGGTGGATTCGAACTCACTGGCAGATAGGGTAGGGTCGTAAGCTACGTGTCTGAGTACTTCAAGCTTAAATCCTTCGTAGTCATTAGTGTCCTTAAAACTATGTACCGTCTCATCTACCCATTCGTACAAGGCATTATTGATGTCTAAGGAAAGCCTATCGCCGTAGAGTGCATTTTTTCTACGTGTATATATTACTACACGTTGCTTATTCATTACGTCATCATATTCCAATAATCTTTTACGTATACCGAAATTATTCTGCTCTACTTTTTTCTGAGAACGCTCTATGGTTTTAGATATCATAGAGTGTTGAATCACCTCACCTTCTTCATAGCCAAACTTATCCATTACCTTAGATACTCTATCTGACCCAAAAAGTCGCATTAGGTTGTCTTCTAGAGATACGAAGAATTGAGTAGAACCTGGATCCCCTTGTCTACCTGCTCTACCTCTTAGCTGTCTATCTACACGTCTACTATCGTGACGTTCTGTACCTATAATGGCGAGACCACCTGCTTCTTTGACTCCTTTACCTAATTTAATATCTGTACCACGACCGGCCATATTCGTAGCTAGAGTAATAGCTCCTGGTTGTCCAGCTTCTTGTACGATGTCTGCCTCACGCTGATGCTGCTTAGCATTCAGTACATTGTGCTTGATCTTACGCATATTCAGCATTCTGCTGAGAAGCTCTGAAATCTCTACGGATGTAGTACCTACTAATACCGGTCTACCTTCTTTTTGTAGTCGTATTATTTCCTCAGCTACTGCATTGAATTTTTCACGAACGGTCTTATACACTAAGTCGTCTTCATCTTTCCTGGCTATTGGTCTGTTGGTAGGGATTACTACCACATCTAGTTTATAGATTTCCCATAGCTCGCCTGCTTCGGTTTCTGCTGTACCGGTCATACCACTTAGTTTGTGGTACATTCTAAAAAAGTTTTGAAGAGTCACCGTGGCAAATGTTTGAGTAGCTGCCTCTACTTTTACATTTTCCTTAGCTTCTATGGCTTGGTGCAGACCATCAGAATACCTTCTGCCGTCCATCACACGACCAGTCTGCTCATCTACTATCTTGACTTTGCTATCTTGAATAATATATTCTACATCCTTTTCAAACATAGCATACGCTTTCAGCAATTGATTGATACTGTGGATACGCTCTGATTTTACAGAGAACTCACGCATTAGTTCTGCTTTTTGCTTTGCCTTCTCATCGTCAGCGATACTGCTCTTTTCTAGCTCAGCTATACTTGAACCTACATCTGGCATCACAAAGAAGTCTTTGTCATCACTATTGTTAGAGATAAGGTCGATACCTTTATCGGTAAGTTCTATTTGGTTTTGCTTTTCGTCAATAGTAAAGAAGAGTTCTGCATCTACGATGTGCATTTCCTTTTGTTGATCTTGGAGGTAGAAGTTTTCCGCTTTGGTCATTATAGCTTTTACTCCTTGTTCACCTAGAAATTTAATGAGTGGCTTGCTTTTAGGAAAACCCCTATAGCATCTAAAGAGTAAGAGACCCGCTTCTTTTTCATTGGTTTTACCCTCTTTAATCATACGCTTAGCATCCGCTAAAGCTGTATTCAAATAACTCTTTTGAGCATCTACTACTTTTTGTATCTTAGGTTTCAGCTCATTAAACTCGTGTATATCTCCCTTAGGAGTTGGCCCGGATATAATTAAAGGAGTACGTGCATCATCAATAAGCACAGAATCTACCTCATCAATCATAGCAAAGTGATGTTTTTGCTGTACTTGTTCATCAGGACTGTGTGCCATATTATCTCTCAGGTAATCAAAACCAAATTCATTGTTGGTTCCATAAGTGATATCTGCTAAATAGGCCTGCTTACGCTCAGGAGAATGTGGTCTGTAATAGTCCAAGCAATCTACTTTTAGTCCGTGAAATTGGAAAATAGGAGCATTCCACTCTGCATCTCTTCGCGCCAGGTAATCATTTACGGTCACCACATGTACACCTCGCTGGCCAAGTGCATTTAGATAAGCCGGCAATGTAGAAACGAGGGTTTTACCTTCCCCAGTCATCATCTCGGCAATTTTACCTTTATGCAAGACAACACCTCCTATAAGTTGTACATCATAGTGTATCATGTTCCAAGTCACTTCTTGACCTGCAGCATCCCAAGTGGTATCATAGTGAACCTCATCTCCCACGATATTAATGTGTGGTTTAGCTGCTGCTAAATCTCGATCGTAATCTGAAGCGGTGGCACTTACCTTCTCATTTTCAGTAAACCTGCGAGCGGTTTCTTTAACTACTGCAAAGGCCTCTGGTAGAAGCTCTTCAAGTACTTCTTCTAACTTTTCGTCTCTTTCTTTCTCAAGCGCATCTATTTGGTCATAAGCATCTTCGCGCTTATCTATTTCGTGAATAGTGGTCTTTTTAATTTCCGCCTTTAAGTCAGCTATTGCGTTGTCTATCTCTGCCAAATAGTCGTTTACCCTGTTTTTGAACGCTGTGGTTTTTGCTCTAAGTTCGTCGTTTGTGAGACTTTGAAGTTTTACATATTCAGCGTTTACTTTTCCCACATAAGGCTCTAAGCCTTTCACATCCTTATCTGCTTTATTTCCAAAAAGCTTTTGTATTCCGCTTACGATAGAATTAATCATTGTATTATTTTAGTGGGTAATGGACTAAAATTATGCCACACCTCTTTTTTATCTTTTTAAATATCAGGATTAGAGCTTTCTGTACTCTTCTCCACTTGCTTTAATTGTGGGCCAAAAGTAACTATATTATTCTTTTTAAGCCATATAATTAAGCGACCAGTTAGTCACAAAAGATTACGAATTATCTTAGCTATTTCTGCTATTTTCTCCTGCTTAAAACGAAAAAAAGTGGTTGTTTTGAAGTAAGAAATAAAGTATGCGAATTTTAATACTAGGAAGTGGTGCTCGTGAGCACGCTATAGCAGCTAAGTTAAGCAAGGAAATAGGTCAAGAGAATGTGTTTACAGCACCTGGGAATGCTGGAACTGCTCTTTGTGGTTTGAATCTAGATGCTAGCTATACAGATTTTGAAGCGTTGAAAAAGTTCAGCCTTTCAAACGGTATAGATACCATCCTGCCGGGCTCAGAAGACGCCATTGCAGGAGGAGTGCGTGACTTCTTTGAGGCGGATAAGGCAACTGCCCACATCTTTGTGTTCGCACCTGATAAATATGCTGGCCAGCTAGAGAGTAGTAAGTCTTTCGCAAAAGAGTTTATGGCAAAGCAGAATGTTCCTACTGCTGCCTATCAGGCATTTACTAAGGAGACCGTAGCAGACGGATATAAATTCTTAGAAAGTCTACAAGCGCCATATGTATTAAAAGCAGATGGTTTAGCAGCGGGTAAAGGAGTTCTTATAGTAGAAGATTTAGCTGAAGCGCAGGCCGCATTGAAAAATATGTTGGTAGATAAACAGTTTGGAGCGGCTTCAGATACAGTAGTAGTAGAAGAGTTTCTAGACGGAATAGAGTTCAGTGTGTTTGCTCTTACTGATGGAGAAAATTACGTAATGCTCCCTGAGGCAAAAGACTATAAACGGATAGGAGAGGGCGATACTGGATTAAATACAGGCGGAATGGGGGCTGTTTCTCCTGTGCCATTTTATACTGAGGAACTGAGAAATAAAACGATAGCACAAGTAGTTGAGCCAACTATAAAAGGTCTTAAAGCCCAGAATTTAAACTTTAGAGGTTTTGTATTTTTTGGACTAATAGTCGTTAATGACAATCCGTATGTGATAGAATATAACGTAAGGATGGGTGATCCTGAGACGGAGGTAGTAATACCTCGATTAGACGAGTCGCTCTCTGAGTTAATTCGGTCTGCACAGGACGGGACATTAACCAATAGGACTGCGAAAGCAAAACCAGGGTATGCAACCACAGTTTTTGCCGTATCAGGCGGATATCCTGAGAGTTATGCTAAAGGAAAGCAAATCACGTTGACAAAAAACTCTGAAAACTTGTTTCACGCCGGAACAAAAAATGAAGATGGAATGTTAATTACCAATGGAGGTCGAGTACTAGCTGCCACATGTTTTGGTAATAGTATGTCAGAAGCACTGGCCGCTTCTTACGAGCAAATAAAAGACGTGCATTTTGAAGGAATGACCTTCAGAACTGACATTGGTAAAGATCTCATAAAGTACGTTTAGAAATGGAAGTAATAAAAAAAATAGTAGGTTACCTGACCTTTAGAAAAGATACAGGAGAAGGCTCTTTCCTGAAATCTATGCACGTCATCAATAAAATTTCAATTTTGATGTTTTTAGTCGCTATGGTGGTATTGGTTGTTAAACTGACACGTTAAAATAATGGAATAGTTTTTGTAAACTCATAGTTAAAATAATAGCATAAAATACAATGTATATACTATTGATAATCTTAGTAATGGGAGGCAGTTGGTTCGTTCAGAATCGGCTGAAGTCGAAGTTTCAAAAATATTCGCAGACGCCAATTAGCAGTAACTTGTCCGGAAGAGAAATAGCTGAGAAGATGTTAGCCGACCATGGCATTTATGATGTAAAAGTCATTTCCGTGAATGGGCAGCTCACTGACCACTACAATCCAGCAAAGAAAACAGTTAACCTTAGTGAAGCCGTCTATAGTCAACGTAATGCAGCAGCGGCAGCAGTAGCAGCACACGAGGTTGGACATGCTATTCAGCACGCTCGTTCTTATGCTTGGCTAACTATGCGAAGTAAAATGGTGCCAGCGGTATCCATTAGTTCCAAATGGGTTACTTGGGTACTATTAGGTGGTATAGCGTTAGCTAGTTTTGGAGGTGGTCTTCTATTGCTTCAGATAGCTGTTGCAATGTTTGCGGTAACAACGCTCTTCAGTTTTATAACACTTCCTGTAGAGTTTGACGCAAGCAATAGAGCGCTTGCGTGGATAGAAGATAAGAATATGGCTCAACCCAATGAACTCGCAGACAGTAAAGATGCCTTGAAATGGGCAGCCATGACGTATGTTGTTGCAGCGTTAAGTTCATTAGTTACACTGTTGTATTACGCTTCAATGCTTTTAGGTAGAGATTAGAATCGATGTTACGTATATCATAATGTCATTTAAAAGGATACTCTCACTATTCCCAGTCTTTATGATTGGGATTTTTGTTTCTGCTCAGTCAGTTAGGTTGCAGTCTGAGAAGAGAGTAAAAGATGATGTCTTTGAGAAATCGCAAAGTATTTTACCTATCTATAAGTATCAAAGTAAATTCATAGAGTCGTACTCAAAATTTGGTTTAGAGAAAGACACTACAAGGTCTTGGTATACGGTTAAAAAACTGCCTGACATGAGTAGGTGCAGAGACACTGGCTATACGTATATCTATTTTGCGGGTGCTGATAATGCTCAGAGTCAAGGGTACTTACTTTCAATGGTTGGTAACTACTCCAGGTCTAGACGTACAGTCTACTTTTTTATCGATAGAAACAACGATTTTGATTTTTCGAATGATGGAGCTCCCGACAGTTTGACAAGCGCTCAAAATGAATTTGAGATTGATTTAGAAAATTCATCAGTACCTGGAGCTAAATATGCAATCAAGCTTACACGATTCAAGTATGGAGAGAATGTGCGTTACAAAAACCTACTAACCGAACACTATAAAGCACACAGTGGTAAGAAGGAGTTTACCAATATTAACTACTGCTACCGTGAGCAGCGATACAATAGTGTTATAGCTCATTACAATAACGGGACAGATTCATTTAGCATAGGTATCAAAGATCAAAATGTGAATGGAACCTACAATGAAAGCTGTACGGATAAGTTATGGGTGGGCCAGTACAAACATACTATCACCTCTGACGATGTGTTTGACATGGTGCCCACTATCAGTAAAAATGCATTTGAGTGGAACGGTAAAAAGTACAAGATTATTAGCATAGAGACCACCGGAGCATATATAGAACTAGAAGAAGATAAAGATGCTAAGCTTACCAACAAACTAGAAATAGGCAAGAAGGTCCCAAATTTTTCTTATATCAATGTATTAAATAAAAAACACGAACTGAAGGAGTACAAAAAACAGCAGGTATTTATATTCTTTTGGGATAAAGAAACGATGAGTAATGAGGATACCACGTATCTGAATAAGTTACACAAAGAATACAACAGTGAGCTGAAAATCATAACATTGAATCACGGGGACAAACCGAAGCAAGTCAAAATAACTTTTTATTACGATAAAATAGAGTGGCCCATGGGGTATAGCAACTCAGATATAGCACGTAAATTCTACTTGGAGGACGTAACAAGGGGCTACTATCTGGGTAAACGATGTGTATTGAAAGATGATCGTATTTCCCCAAAAGAGATGTACGAATTCCTTTCATCCAACAAGAAATAGATATTTTCGTGGGCATGGATATGTCTATCACACTACTGGCGGTAATTGTAGTCGCTGTCGTTCTATTGAAGTTTGCTAAGCAAATAGTCTCTAAGCTTCTCGTAGTCTTACTCATAAGTGCGTTGATCGTAGGTTACATGTATAAAAACTCCTTGGGACCTTTTAAGAAAAATCTTGCGGACATGAATCACTTAAAAGAGAAGTATTGTCTGGATGATAAGGATACAGATATCTGTGAATGTATTTTAAAGCCTGCTCAGGAAGACATGTTAAATCGCTTTAAACCAGCAGAAATAGACTCACTAAAAATGGAGAAGATAAAAGCAGCGTACATACTTCAAAAGAGTTTAACCGCTACAAAAGAGCAAGCGCTCACTTGTCTTGCAACGAAAGGCAGCACAGAAAAATACAAGGAATTTCTACAAGATTTTGTTCCAATTGAGAGCAGTTACTTTGACATGTTTGGTCAAAAGGCTCGTGACCTAGGAGATATGCTCAAAGAAGAAGTGGCTAACTTCCAGGAGGATAAGGAAGAAATAGATAGTAAGTACTAAGCCAAACCAAGCGCGTGTCTGAGGTCACTGACTTGACTTTCCCAGATCATATTCATATCCTCAACCTCATCCGCATCTACGAAATCTGTAATTAATAGGCCAATATCACCCGTAAGTTCATCCTTAGTTACTTCAAACTGGAAGTATTCTTCAGCAGGATTGTTCAATAGTTTAAATTTAACCAACTTCCCATTTACTTTCTTTACGAGTTCAGCAGGATTTTCTTCCCCGTCCCAGAAAAAGATGTAGCTTTTGCTTCCTTTTATGTTGACATCATCACAAAACCATTCCACTAAACCCGAAGGTGTAGATAGGTATTGAAATAAGATAGTAGGAGATGATTTTATGACAAATTCTAAGTCTAATTTTACGCGTTCCACGATGTGTTTTTATAAGTTTTTTCAAATAAACAATTTTTTACTTAATAAACTATTCTAGACTCCTATTTTCGTGCCATCTTGTTAGATTTACTTAGAAAATATAGGGTTTACTATACCATAGCCACAATTTTGGTTGTCTTTGGATTTATTTCGCTGCTTTGGTTTCCAAAAGGTGGAGCAGTGCTTTGGTTTGACAAGCACAGCTCTGAAGGTATGGATACCTTTTTTCTTTTGATTACGCAAATAGGTGAGATACTGGGAGCAATCATCGTCCTTTTGGTTCTAGTGTTTTTTGCTGATAAAAAGTTTCGTGTAATATTTCCAATTAGTGTGGTACTCATGCTATTCATATCCCAGGGACTGAAGCACTTTGTTTATGAAGATGAGCACAGACCTAGCTATACCTATAAATCACTTCACTACATAGACGGCTTAGAACGTCATGCCAACAATTCTTTTCCGAGTGGACATACCACTGCAGCATTTAGCTACTTGACGTTAATCGCTTTAGCTTTTAATAAAAATTATGTTCAAGTATTAGCGCCTGTGATTGCAGCCCTAGTAGGGATTAGCAGAGTATATCTCGGTCAGCACTACTTACACGATGTAGTAGTAGGTGCAGTTTTAGGCATCGTATTGGCTACGCTGGTCACGCACTTGTATTCGAGCTACCTAAATAAAAAGAAGGGTATATGAAACTGTTAAGGGAGCATATTGCATTTGGTGTCATAGCTCTGAGTTATATTATCCTATTTATCCCCTTTCTAGGTGATGTCTATTTATTTGACTGGGATGAGATAAACTTTGCTGAAGCAGCTCGAGAGATGCTAGTCACTGGTGATTGGCTGAATGTGAGGATTAATTACGAACCCTTTTGGGAGAAACCGCCTTTGTTCATTTGGTTACAAGTCATAAGCATGAAAATATTTGGAATCAATGAATTTGCTGCACGATTTCCAAACGCATTAGCCGGTCTTGTTACCATAAGTATCCTCTATAGCACTGTTTATAAGAGGTACAGTAAGCAAGCAGCAGTATTTACTATACTAATGTATTTGGGGTCGTTCACCTCTCATTTTTACTTCAAATCTGGCATCATCGACCCTGTTTTTAATCTATTTATTTTCCTGAGTATTCTCTACCTCATAAAAAGTATAGAAACAGCGAAATTATCCTCATTTATATGGTCAGGTTTCTACTTGGGCCTAGCCGTAATAACCAAGGGCCCTGTGGCTATTTTACTGGTAGGTTTGAGTGGATTGGTTTATCAAGTAGTGTATGGGGTGACTTTTTATAATTTTAAAAAGCTACTCGTTCTATTGGTTGGTTTATTGATAGCACCCGGTCTATACTTTGGAGTGGAAGTATATACAGCTGGATGGTGGTTTCTTAAGGAATTTATTGTCTATCAGATAGATTTGTTTCGATATCCTATTGCGTCTCATGGTCAGCCGGTTTATTATCACCTTGTCGTCTTACTGTTGGGATGCTTCCCGCTGTTTGGATTCGCTATTGGTGATATGTTTCGTAGGAAAACTCATGTATCTGGTGACACCACTTTTTATCGTTGGATGAAGGTCTTGTTTTGGGTGGTATTGATAGTTTTTTCAATGGTGACGACTAAGATCGTACATTACAGTAGTATGTGTTATATCCCACTTGCAGTGGTTGGCGGCGTCTGGCTCTCTAACTTGGTTAAAATGACTGTTTGGGAACGTATTCTATTGTCTGTTGTTGGAGCTGTATGGGTAGTTATCTTAACTGTTTTTGGTATCATGGGAATACGAACAGCAGAAATGACAAATTATCTATCCAAGGTAATAGAAGACGATTTTGTAAGAGCGCAGCTCAGTACTGACGTCGTCTGGAGTGTGGTTCCTATAGTCCTAGCTGTTTTGCTTGCAGGTATGCTTATAAAGACAGTAATAAAAGGGGATAAGCTGAGCGTAAGTCAGTTTTTAGTCTGGAATATGCTGATAATAACATTTACCATACTCACGATAGTTCCTCGTGTGGAACATTTGACGCAGAAAGAGTGGAAATCTCATCTTACGACCTATCAAAATAAAGAGATGCAGCATTTTACTCTAGGCTTTAAAAGCTATGCGCACAGATACTATACTCATCAACAGGAGTTGACAGAAGTTGCGTTAATTCGTAAAGAGCTATTAAATAAAAAAGGATATTCTGAGATTCTCGATTTAGATCAGTTTGCCAAGGCAAAGTTTGACAACGAAGTACGCGATTATGTGATCCGTAAAACGAACATACCTGTATCTGTAAGTGCAAAGGTTCAAAAGTTTGAAAGTGTGGAGGAGAAATACCCTATGCTAGAGAAGGTCTTTGAAGGGAACGGTTATGGGGTATGGGAGAGAGTAAAGTAGTCGAATTGAGGTTATAACTCAACACTTCCATTGATCCATTCACCATCCAAGTGAGCGCCATACTTCGTATAGAAATCAAGTGCAGGTTTGTTCCAGTCCAATACTTGCCATACCATACGTTTACAGCCATTCATTTTACCAAAATCCATGCAGTAGGTAAATAACTGCTGACCAGCACCTATACCACGGTACGATTCTGTGACTATCAGATCTTCTAGATAAAGACACCTGCCTTTCCAAGTGCTGTATCTATAGTAGGTGATGGCTACACCTATAATTTTTCCGTCGACCTCTGAGACAAAAGCGTCATATACTTTATTTAACCCAAAACCATCCTCAAGCATCATCTCGGGTGTGTTTGTCACTTCATCAGGTGCATTCTCGTAAATCGCTAGCTCTTTTATAAGCGTAAGTATTGCTGGAATGTCAGACTGTATAGCCTTTCTTGTAGTTGCCTTTTTATTCACTTGTTATAGAAAGATAATGTTAAAGTAATATGAATGACACAATATTGCGCCCAAAGAATAAAACAAACAAGGTAAGCAATGGACTATTCTCAACTTTTTACACTCATAGGAGCCTTAGGACTATTCATATATGGTATGATGGTAATGAGTGATGGCATACAAAAACTAGCAGGTACACGTATGCGTAGTATTTTGGGGTCCATTACCTCGAATCGATTTAAAGGGATTTTTACGGGATTTTTTACCACGACACTAATACAAAGCAGTAGCGCTACCACTGTGATGATTGTAAGTTTTGTAAATGCAGGATTACTTACTCTTCGTCAAGCTATCGGTGTGATAATGGGAGCGAATATAGGCACTACTATGACTGCCTGGCTACTAGTTATTTTTGGCTTTTCAGCGAAGTTTAGCCTAGGGTCATACATATACCCTATTTTAGCTGTTGGGGTACCCTTGCTTTTTGTGAATAGAGGAAACCTTAAGAACTTAGGAGAATTCTTAGTTGGTTTTGGTCTTCTTTTCTTAGGGTTGGAAGGTATGAAAAGTGCAGTAGTTGGACTTGATTTAGGTTCTAATCCACACTTTTTAGAAATGATTCTGTTTCTTAAGAATCAAGAATTTATAGGAATTATTCTGTTAGTATTGGTAGGTACGTTGCTCACTATAATAGTTCAGAGTAGTAGTGCTGCTATGGCACTGACGCTAACATTGTGCGGTGGAGCTGTGGGTCTACCTTTTGAGATGGCTGCAGCTATAGTTTTAGGAGAAAATATAGGGACTACCATCACTGCTAATCTAGCAGCTTTAGTAGGGAATGTGCACGCTAAACGTGCTGCTAGAGCCCATTTTATTTTTAATGTATTCGGGGTTGTTTGGATGCTATTACTTTTTTATCCATTCACTAGTTTTATTGGCTTCTTGATGAGTAAGACTCAATGGGGCAGTCCATTTACAATTGGTGATGTTTTGCCGGGTGAAGCAGCTGTACAGTATTCATTGTCAGCATTTCATACCGTATTCAATATTATCAATACCCTAGTTCTTGTGTGGTTTGTGAAATTTATAGAGTCGTTAGTTGTACGATTTACTCCTTCCAAAAATGATGAAGACGAGGTCTTTAAACTAGAATACATCGGTTCAGGAATCGTGAGCACACCTGAGATATCCGTACTAGAGGCTAAGAAGGAGATTGTTAAATTTGGTTTACTGACCAAAAAGATGCACAGTAAAGTGAAGAAACTGGTAAATGTTACGGACAAGAAAGAACAGAAAAAACTCCACCAAAAAATTGAATATTATGAGGGTATTACAGATAATATTCATCAAGAGATAATTAATTTCTTAGCCAAAGTAGGAAATAAAGAAGTAACCGAAAATACCTCAGAGCAAATTAGAGGCTTACTGGGAGCGTGTAACGAGCTAGAAAGCTTAGGGGATATTTACTTCAATATGGCGAAACAGTTGGATAAAAAAGCCAAGGATAAGGTGTGGTTTGACCAAAAACAACGGGACAATCTAAATGGTTATTTTGATCAGATAGGAGAGGCGTATGACGAAATGCTGAGCAATCTAGATAAAACCCACGGTTCTGTTAATCTAAACGAAGCTCAGAAGTTAGAAGAAGCAATAGACGAAACGAGGAACAGACTTCGTAAGAAACACCTTATGAGTATAGAGAAACAAGAGTATAATTATAAGAGTGGTCTAATTTATAATAATCTCTTTTCTGGCCTAGAAAAAGTAGGTGACTACCTTATCAGTATCTCTGAATACGTAAGCGGAGAGAATTTGAATTAACCGTTATTTATTTCAGTCATACCACTCTATGAATTGCGTATTTCAATTCATATCCAGCTGAAAATTTGAGTTGTAAACTCACCGAATTTTTTAAAATACATTTTTATTTCATACCTTAAACGGATGAAACCCCCATTTTTTACACTCGGCATATGTCTGCTTTTTTTTCGAATTCTTACGGTCAGTGTCAAGTAG
>ERZ807291.7178-NODE-7178-length-13083-cov-5.232422_pt1 | contig 13083 bp, 12 predicted proteins | sample MGYA00521257_ERZ807291 | MGnify/ENA primary metagenome ERZ807291 (study PRJEB31413, sample SAMN03169783) | marine metagenome | biome: Marine; feature: Water; material: Subsurface seawater | place: North Sea | collected 2011-04-28 | depth 1 m m ...
GATAAATAGTTTTTTTGATAAAAAGGTTGTAAGAGATATTAATAAAAGATTTGGAAAATCAAGATTAATTACAGCCAACAACGTTTTTGCAAATATTGAAAATATAAATTCTTGGATAATATTGGTAAAAGAATTATTAACAAAGGATGGTTTTTTTGTTATCGAGAGTTTTTATCTTGCAGATTTGTTAAAGAATAAAGTTTTTGATTTTATATATCATGAGCATCATTCAGCTTTTTCTTTAAAACCAATCTTGTATTTATGTGACAAACATAATTTAAAACTAGTTCACGCAGAACAAACAGACTCTAAGGGCGGGTCTCTAAGGTATTATTTGTGTAGAAAAGATTTAAAATATAAAAAATCAAAATCACTAGACTTACTTTGGAAAAGAGAAAAAAAAGAAAAAATTTATAATAAATTTACTTACACTAAATATTTTAGATATATAAGTTTACAGAAATCAAAACTTTTATCATTTATCAGTAAAAATCAAGATAGTAAACTTTATGGTTTTGGTGCATCAATAACATGCATTACTTTAATCTATCAATTTATGTTAGAAAATAGAATTAAAATTCTATTTGATGATAATAAAATTAAGCAAGGAATACTAAGTCCAAGAGATAAAATCCCAGTACAAAAATTTTCACATAAAAATACAAAAAAAAATTCAATACTATTAATCCTAGCTTGGAGATATCAAAAATCAATTTTAAAGAAACATTTAAAAACATTTAAAAAATTTAGATTCATTATTCAAGTTATGCCTAAATTTAAAAAAATTATAATTTAGCCATGAAAGAAAAAATAAATCTAAATTGGTGGGCTATAAATATTAATCGAGCAAAAACGAGAAAAGATTTATTAAACTCGTTCGATAAAAAACTTTTTTCACAAGGAAAAATCTCAGCAAAAGTTGAAAATGAAATTTGTAAAAAAATAAAAAGTAAATATTGTATTTTGACGCAAAGTGGAACATCTGCAATAATTTTATCTTTAATGTATTTTAAGATGAGAGCTAATGATCCAAAAAAAAATGAAGTAATAATAAGTGATAGATCTTGGATTTCTCCTGCGCATGCAGCTTATTTTCTTAATTTAAAACTTGTATTTGTAGATACTAAAAAAAGTTTACCCCTTCCTGACGAAAATGATATTATTTCAAAAATAAATAAGAAAACGCTTTGTGTTATTTGTGTACAGCTTAATGGAAGAGCTATTGATGTTAATTATATAAAAAACAAAAAAAAAGTTTTTATTTTAGAGGATGCAGCACAATCTTTTTATTCAAAATCAAAAAAAAATTTTATTGGTACTACGGCTGACATTGGTATTTTATCTTTTTTAATGGGAAAAATTGTGACCTCTGGACAAGGTGGGGCAGTTATAACAAATAGTAATATTATTAACAAATCAATCAAGCTTTTAAAAAATAATGGTATTGAAAACCGGTATGTTGATAAATGGAATTCCCCAGGATTAAATTTCAAATTTACAGACATTCAGGCAACAATTCTATTAGAACAAATCAAGAAGATTGAAGAAACTAAAAAAAAACTTATTAAACTATATCTTTATTACAAGAAGAGGTTAAATGAAATTAATGATATTGTACTTGTTGACGATAAATTGGTTACTGGAAGAATACCATTGTATATAGAGTGCTATAGTAAGAAAAAAAATTTAATTTTTAATAAAATAAAAAATTTAAAAAAAATGATAAGAGTTAATTACCAAAGTTTACATAAAACAGAATATTTTCAAAAATTTTTAAGTAATAAAAAAACATTTAAGAATTCAAATAGCTATAACAAATATTCATTTTATTTCCCATCAGGCCCTGATCAAGATACTAAAAAGATTGATGTTTTGCTAAACAAATTAAAAAAAATTCTTAATTAATAGATATGAAATGTAGAGTTTGTTTTTCAGAAAAATTATCTAAGATTTTGGATCTTGGGGAGCAACCTTGGTGTAATGATTTTTTAAAAAAGAAACAATTAGGATATGAAAAATTTTATCCATTGTTATTATTATATTGCAACACTTGTAACACAGTCCAACTTAATTACACTGTAAAAAAAGAGATTATGTTTTCCAATCATACATATCTTTCAGGTATTACCAAAACGTTATCAGATCACTTTCTAAATGTTTCAAAAGAAATTAATAAAAAATTTAATAAAGAAAAAAAAAATAAATCTATTTTAGATTTAGGATCAAATGACGGCACATTTTTAAATCATTTTAAAAAATTAGGATGGAAAATACTTGGAGTCGAGTCATCAAAAAATATAGCAAAAATGGCAAATAAAAAAAAAATTAAAACATTGAATATGTTTTTTAATTTAAAAAATGCAAAAAAAATAAAAACCAAATTTGATTTTATAAATGCATCAGGTGTATTTTTTCACCTTGAGGAACTGCATTCTTTCACTCGTGGTGTCAAATATTTAATTAAAAAGAATGGAATATTTATAGTTCAGTTTTTATATATGAAAAAAATAGTTGAAAATACTGCATTTGATCAAATTTATCATGAACATCTTTTATATTACAATCTTAAAACACTAGAGTTCTTGTTAAATAAACATGGCTTAGAAATTTTTGATGCTCATTTAGCAAAAGTTCATGGTGGACAAATGGTAGCTTATGTTTGCAACAAAGGTATAAGAAAAAAAACTAAAAGATTAAATAATTTATACGACCTAGAAAAAAAATCTGGATGCAATAATATAAAATATTATAAAAATTTTTCGAAAAAAATAAAACTTTTAAAAAAAGAAAATTTAGCCTTTTTAAAAAAATGTAAAAAAAATAACAAAATTGTCTATGGTATGGGGGCACCTGTAAAAGGTAATACGCTATTAAATTACTTCAAAATAGATACTAAATTAATACCAATACTACTTGAAAAAAATAATTTAAGAGACGGACTCTATAGTCCTGGAACTCATATTCCAATAAAAATGGAGGATAATGTCAAAAAATTGCCAGATATTTACTATGTTCTAGCTTGGAATTTTAAAACAGAAATTTTAAAAAAAAACAAGAATTTAATTAAAAAGGGAATAAAATTTTATTTTCCAATAAAAGTTAATGATTAGAAAAAAAATTTTTATTACAGGTGGTTCAGGTTTTTTAGGTAGGCATCTTATTAAAGAGCTATCAAAAGACCATAAGGTGTACGCACCTAGTTCAAAAAAAATTAATCTTTTAAATATAAAAGATTTATTTAAAATTAAAGATAAATTTGATGAAATTTATCATCTTGCTGCATGGACACAAGCAGGTGATTTTTGTTTAAAATACCCAGCTGATCAGTGGATTAAAAATCAACTTATAAACACGAATATTTTAAATTGGTGGAAACAAAAAAATTCAAAAGCTAAATTAATTTTTATAGGAACAAGTTGTTGTTATGATGAAAATGGAAATTTTTTAGAAGAAAATTATTTACATGATAAGCCTCATAGTAGCTTAACAACATATGCGATGACAAAAAAAATGTTATTACAGGGGGCTATTTCAATGGAAAAACAATACAAAATGAAATGGTTGTGTGTCGTTCCTTCAACATTATATGGCTCAAGCTATCATGAAGATGATAGACAGCAACATTTCATATTTGATTTAATTCGAAAAATTCTTAATGGTAAATATAAAAATAAAAAAGTAAAACTATGGGGCAATGGTTTACAGAAGAGGGAAATTATTCATGTAAATGATTTTATATCAAATCTTATTAAAGTTAATAAAAAAATCAATAATGAAATAATAAATATTGGCCAAGGAAAAAATCATTCAATCAAGAAATTTGCAATAACAATATGTAAAATTTTGAATTATGATCACAAAAAAGTTTTTTATGATAAATCAAAATATGTCGGGGCATTAAATAAAAAGATCAATGTTAATAAGATTAAAAAAATCATACCTACATACCAGAAAAATTTAACACCTTTAATGATTGGCTTGAAGGAGACAATTAAATGGTATGAAAAAAAATTTTTTTAAAAGTAGACTTTTTTGTATATTGCCAAGCTGGATAGATTATTCAGGCCACGAAGCTTCATTTTTAAAAAGTTACCAATTATTAGCATATAAATCGCAAAATAAATTGTCTTTAATATTGCCGCATAGAAATAAAATTCCTTTAAGAGATATTGAGTGTATCAAAAATATAGAAAATAGATCAACTGGATATACGACTCTATTAATTAAGATGGTTAAAAATTTAATTAATTTAAAAAAATATTTTAACAAAAAAAATTTTTCAAATAAAGACTCAGTAATTATTGATGGATATAGTTTTGATTTTTTGATTTCATTTTTATTAATTTTCTATTCTTGTAAATTCAAAGGAAAAACAATATTAATTTATTGTCGGTATGATTTTAAGGGAATAAAAAAAATTATTTTTGATCTGTTTATTAATTTAATTGGTAAAAAATTTTTAATTTTAAAAATACTAACAGATACAAATAATCTTAAGCTTATTTTAGGCAAAAGACATGGTAATAAAGTGGTATTATTACCTGTACCTCACACAAATATAGATCTCAAAAATAAAAAAAATAAAAAACAGCAACATATTAAGCTTTATTTTCCAGGTCAGTATAGATCAGAAAAGTTTGGATTAAATTTTAGAAATTTTTTAGAACTTAATAACAATAAAAAATATCAAATTTTAATAAACAAAAAATTTGATAGTAAAAAAAAATTTTTATTTAAAATAAAACTCTTAAAAAATAATCTAAGTAATTATGAGTATATTAAAGTAATGAAGATGTCTGATGTCATTATTTTACCTTACTCAGGAGAATTATACAAAAATAGAACTTCTGGCATATTTATAGAAGGAACAATATTAAAAAAAATAATTTTAGTAACAGAAAATACGTGGATGGCTAATGAGTATAAGAGATTTGGATTAAATGATTTGGTTATCAAAGATTGGTCAAAATTTATGCTAGAAAAAAATTTGAAAAAAATCTTTGCAAAAAAAATAGATTTTAAAATAAAATCAATGCGAGATAAATATTCACAAACACATAATAAAGATAATTATACTAATATTTTAATGAGATATTTATGAAAAAAAAAATTGCAATAACTTTTCCACAACTGCATGAGTTTGGAGGAGGAGAGATTTTTTGTGAATACGTTTGTAATCTATTGGCAAGTTCATATGAGATAGATTTGTATTACTATCAAAATGGATTAATTAATAAAAATATTAGATTTAATAAAAAAATAAATTTAGTTGGTGTAAAGTCCAGAAATGTATTTTTAAATTTCTTTTGTAAAAAATTTATTTTTTTGTCACAAATTTATTTAATATATATTTTGAATAGTAAATATAATAATAGAACATACAAATTTTTATTTTCTGCAGCAGGAGAATTTTTATCAAAATATTATAAAGTCTATCAATATATTCATCATCCATTTTATTCACTCAATCCAAGACATTATTTAGCAATAGGTACAAAAAAATATCAAATTTATAAATTTATACTTAGATTTTTAATATCTCTGTTTGTAAGAGCTTATTTCTTAATTAATAATAAATTTTATTCTAAAAATAAATCTTTATTAAATTCTAAATGGACCCAAAAAAGATTTTCTAAGATTTATAAAAAAAAGTCTAAATTGATATATCCGACATTTAATATCCCAGATCAAGAGAAATTAAATTTTTCAAAGTTTTTAAGTAGAAAAAATAATTTTATTATTCTTGGACGCGTTGGTCCTGACAAAAAAACTTTTGAAGCCATTAAAATTTTTGTTAAAATTAAATCTCAGAATAAAGATTTGAAATTAAATAAATTATTAATAATTGGTCCTGTAAAAGAAAACATCAAAAGAAAAGTTGAATATTATAAAAGTAAATATAGTAATCATATAGAATTTTTAGGACATGTAACTTATTCAAAACTAAATAATCTTTTAAAAAATAACAAATACGGCTTACACTTATGTGAGGAAGAACATTTTGGCAGATCTTTATTAGAAATGAGTAAAAAAGGTATGATTTGTTTTACTCATAATTCAGGAGGTTCTGTAGAAATAATAAACAGTAATTTACTTAAATTTAAAAAGATATATGAATTTGAAATAAATTTAAGAAAAATAATCTTAAATAACAAAATACAAAAAAAAATTTTAGAAAAAAATTTTATAATGTTAAAAAGAAAATTTACGTCCAAAAAATTTAATCAAAAAATTACTAAATACTTAATATGAAAAAAATACTTATTACTGGTTCAGAAGGGTTTATAGGAAAGAAACTAATTTCATTTTATATAAAAAAAAAATTTAAAGTATATGGATCTTATTACAAGAGAGAAATTACAAAAATTAAGAAAGCACAATATATTAAATGTAATTTTATAAATAAAAATGAAGTTTATAGTTTATTAGACAAAACTAAACCAGATTATATTTTTCATTTAGCTGCAAAAAGTCATCCAACTTTTTCTTTTAAAAATCCAGATCTGACAATAAAAACAAATCTTAATGGAACTTTTTACTTATTTGATAGTCTTAAAAAATTAAATATTAATCCAAAAATAATAATTGCTGGTTCAAGTGCTCAATTTGGATCAAAAAAAAAAAATGATCTTCCTATTAATGAAAAATCAATAGCTAATCCAGATCATATTTATGGTTTTACAAAACAAGTGCAGGTTAAACTAGCTGAGATATATCACAAGATGTACAGTTTTGATGTTTGCTCAGCTTTAATATTTAATACTTCGGGAAATGGTAAAAATTTTGATGTATTCCAAGATTTTTGCAATCAATTAAAAAGAAATAATAATAAAAAAAATTTTTCACTAATGGTAGGCAACATAGAAAATCAAAGAGATTTTTTACATGTTGACGATGTTGTTAATGCTTTAGATATGATTAAAATAAAAGGCACACCTGGAAAAAGTTATATTATTTCTTCAAATAAATTAACTAAAATAAAAGAAATAATAGAAATTATGAAAAAAATTTCTAAAAACAATTTTAGTCTAAAAATTGATAAAAAATTATATAGAAAATTTGATGAAAAAATAATTCTTGGAAATAACTCTGAAATTAAAAAACTAGGCTGGAAACCAAAAAAAAATATTTACCATATTTTAAATGATATAATTAATGAAAAATAATCTTTTATTATTTTTTAAAAAATCATATTTAAGTTATTTTTTATTTGCTTTAGTAATATCATTTATTTTATTTAGAGGTCGATTAGGATCTGATGATTTAGAAGTTTTTAATTATATTTATGATTTTAATCAATTTGAAGGTTCATATCTTGAATTCCTTAAACATTTATCAACAGATCAAAAATTATTTTATGATGATGCTCAAAAACATTCAGTGTATACTACTCTTCATAGGTTAACCTGGTTATTGCATACAGCCATTATTTATTTTACTACTTACGAAGTTTTATCTTTTTTTGGAATAGATAATCTATTTTTTATCCAATATTTTTCAGGATATATGTTGACTTTATACTCAGTAATGTCAATTTTCTTATTTAATAAGATACTCCAAGATCGTGATTTGAATAAGATTCATTCGACATATTTTTCGATAATAATTTTTTTTGGAACAAGTCTTATTTTTCTGTTAACTGGTCAATATTTAGAGTCTTTATCAATATTTTTAATTTTAAATTATATTTATTTTTCAAATGTTTATATAAGGTTTGCAATTGGCTTATTGTTACTTTTTACAAAACCTTTTTATATCTTGGTAATTTTTGGTTTAAGGGTTAAAGAATTAAATAGTAAAAATCTTTATTTAAATTTTTTAAACTTTAAAAAAATAAATGATTTAATTTTATTAGTTTTTTCATATCTAATTATATTTATATTTTTAAGTTATGCTTTAGGTGAAACAGACTTTATTTTGTCTTATTTTACAAATCAACACCCCACTTTTGATATATTAAAAAACTTTAAAAACTTGTTTAATTTTTATTTTGCAACAGGGACTGGAATTATTGTTTCTTTATTTATTCCATTCATGTTAATAGCTATAGGCTTTAATAAAAATACAATATTAAAATTATTAATTATTTTTTTTATGTCTTGTATTTTAAGTCTCTGGGTGGGCTCCCATGGTGGTATACCAGGATCTAGATATATTTTACCATTTCTTTTTATGTTTATAGATGAATATATAATCACCATTCAATATATAATTAACAAAAAAAATAAATTTATTTTTATAATATTACTTATTTTAACAATTTTGAATTTACCGTCTTTAGAATACCGCAACCTTGCTATAACTGAATATTCTAGTGGAACAATTAAGATAATGAAAGCCAAGGGCCCAACTATATCACGAGTAGAAGTAGAAAAAGGCAAAACAGTTGATTATGTATATTTTGATTGGCCAGTTAATGATTATAAATTTAATAGTATTTATTTTGGAAATTACATAGTCATAAATAAATTACTAAGCAAAACAGATTTAAATATAGCTAATATTAATTTTGAAGCAGACAACGTTTTCCCACAAACTGGATTGGCAAGACTAATATATATTAAAAATAAAAATATTGACGTAAAGCATAAGTTTATAATTAATATTTCGTATGATTATTACGATTACTTTTTATTGTTATATGTTTTTGTGTTATTTAGTTTTATAATTTTTATATGCACAAATTTAAAAAAAATTATAAAATTTAGTGATCAAAGTTAGTATAATAATACCAACCTATAATTCAGCACCAACTTTGCGAAATGCTTTGAAAAGTATCTTTCGACAAACATATAAAAATTTTGAAGTAATTATTTTAGATTCATATTCTACTGATAATACATTTAATATTACTAAAGAATTTAGATCAAAAAAAATTAAAGTTATACGAATATCAAAAAATAAAAAATTATCACAAGTAAGGTATGTGGGAATCACAAAAGCTACTGGTAAATATATTGCTTTTTTAGACTCAGATGATGTTTGGGATCGAAGAAAACTTAAAACTCAGTTAATTTTGATGGGTAATAGCAAGTTTTCATCTACAGCTTTTAATCTTGTTAAAAATAATAAAAAAATGAAAATTGATAATTTTCCTAAATATCTAAATTTAAATGATTTAATTTATAGTAGACCAATCGCTAATTCTTCAGTAATTGTGCAGAAAGATTTAATCCAGAAAATTGCTAAACAATATCAAAGTGTTGATTATGCAGAAGATTACTTGTGGTGGCTAAAGATTATGTCAAAATTAGGCAGAACAATGTTTATAAATAAAGTATTAGTAGAAATAAATATAAAACAAACAAGCAGAACAAACATGAACTTTTTTAGAAATTTAAAATCATTATTTTTTATTTATAAAAAAATTTTAAATTTTAATATGTTTCATATTGTCTATATTTTTTATCAGTTAATTAAAAAAAATTTTAAGAAAAAATATTTTTATTATTATTAATAAATTTTATAAATATAATTAAAATGAATAAAATTTTAAATATAGAAAATGAAAAATTTTCTAAAATAATTTTATATATAATATTTTCTATACCGGTGCTTCTTATAACGGGTCCTTTTTTACCAGACCTAACTCTAACCATTCTTTCAATATTATTTTTAATTGCTTGTTTTAAAAATAAAATTGAAACTAAGTTTTTAAATAAATTTAAAATTTTATTCTATTTCTGGGTATTGATTTTAGTTTCATCAATTTTTAGTGAAAATGTTTATGTAAGTTTAATTGAAAGTACTACTTTAATAAGATTTATATTATTTTCAATTTTATTTTGTTATTTAGTTGAAAAATTTAATCATTTAGAAAAATTATTTTATGTTCTTTTAGGAATTTTTATAGTTATTGCATTTGACTCTTATATCCAATTATTTTTTGGAAAAAACTTATTAGGCTTTATTAAAGATGACCCTAAAAGATTAAGTGGTTTATTTGGAGACGAGTATATATTAGGATCTTATTTATTAAAATTTTTCCCTATAATATTATTTTTGTGTCCAAATGATCCAAAAAAAATGAATTGGCTAATAATATTTTACTTAATAGTTATTGAACCATTAATATTTTTTTCAGGTCAAAGGTCACAATTTATAATGTCATTCTTTTTAGTATTAGGAATATTTTTAATAAATTATAAAAATATTAATTTTTATATTTCATTTATAATCTGTTGTGTAATAATTTTGACTAATATTTTCTTTAACCAAAAATATAATGAAAGATATATTTATGACGTCAAAGCAAATTTTTCTTTTGATAGTATAATTAAATCTAGTCCAAAATCAGATGAAAAAGTGATCAATTTTTCTATAGTTTCTCCATCTCATACAAAAATCTATTTTAATTCAATAAACATGTTTAAAGATAAAAAGATGTTTGGTCATGGCATAAAATCTTATAGATTTAAATGTCGTGAATATGACTTAAGTGCTTGCACATCACATCCACATAATTTTTATTTACAAATACTAGCTGAAACAGGTTTATTAGTATTTATCCCGTTGCTCATTTTTTATTTAATTATTATAAAAGAAATGAGTTTTCTATTATTTAAAAATTTATTTAATATAAATACCAATATTAATAAAAAATATTATGCTTGTTTAAATTTATTAATTGTTTTTTTCCCATTCCAAACAAATGGTAATATTTTCAATAATTACATGCTAATACAACTAACTTTTATTTTATCTATTTATTTTATATCGAAAAGTGCAAATGATTAGTTTTGTTTTTGTAACGATTTTATTTTTATTATTTTTTTTAATTACAAAAAAAATTAAATTTTTTGATAAAAATTTAATAGATAAAGATTTTAAAAAGATTCAAAGTTTTCATACAGAAGCAATAGCTCGCGTGGGTGGTATATTAGTTATAACTACGATTTTAACTATATATTTTTTGCATTTTTTTAAGAATGAGAACATAACTTTTTTCGTTTTAATGGGTTTAATAAATTTTATTCTAGGTTTTTTAGATGATTTGAAAATTGTAGTAAGTCCAATGAAAAGATTTACCATGATAATTGCCACAAACTTATCACTCATAGTATTTTTTAATTTTAGTATTTTAGATTTTGAAATTTTTATTTTAGATTATTTAAACGAAATGTATTTTTTTAAAATTTTATTAGCTTTAATGGCAATATTTTTTATAATTAATGGATCAAATTTAATTGATGGTTTTAATGGTCTGCTATCAATTCATTCTATATTAATTTTTTCTATCTTATTATTTTTTAATAAAAATTACATCTTAGATACATATAGTATTTCTCTATATCTTAAGTTTTTAATTTTAATATCAATAATCTTTACTTTTTTAAACTTTCCTAAAGCTCGAATTTTTATGGGTGATGGAGGTGCTTATTTTTTAGGATCTCAAATGGCTATTATTTCCATATTTATAAGTAACAATAGCAATATTATAAGTCCTATTTTTATCGCAATTATATTATCTTATCTTTTTTTTGAAATTTTTTTTTCAGTGTTCAGAAAAATTTTAGAAAAAAAGAGTCCATTTTTCCCTGACAGAAATCATTTACACATGTTAATTCATGATAAAATTAAAAATTTTACTGATTTTTCAAACCCAATTACATCTTTGATCATTAATTTATTTTATTTAATTTTGATTATTCCTTCTTTCTTATTTTTTGATAATAGCAATTATTGTTTTTATTATTTTATTTTCTTATTATCAATTTATTTGATCACTTATATTAATTTAAGGAGGGCGGTGAGATAATGCAAATTGTAATACTAAATGGTGGTAAGGGTACACGTGTTAAGTCTGTATCTAAAAATAAACCAAAATGTATGATTAATTTTAATAAAAAACCATTTATTAGTCATCAAATAAATCTTTTAAAAAAAAAAGGATTTAAAAAAATATTTTTTTGCTTGGGGTATAAAGCTAAAACTATTATTAAATATTTAGATTCTTTAAACATCTCAGGTGTGAAAATTGAATATAGCATTGAAACAAAACCACTAGGTACAGGTGGGGCGCTAATTAATAGTTTTAATAAATTAGATAATGTTTTTTTTTTAACCTATGGAGATAGTTATTTAAAAATTAATTATAAAAAAATATTAGATAAATTTAAATATTATAAAAAAAATTGTTTAATGACACTAGTGTATAAAAATAAAGTTGCTGAGCATAAACCAAATGTCAACATCAACAAAAATAGTATTAAATCATATGGTTATTCAAATAAATCTAATTACATAGATTTTGGCGCTTTATTGTTTAAAAAAAAGGTATTTAGAAATTATAGAATTAAAAAATTAGATTTAAGTCATGTAATTAATGATCAGATAAAGAAAAATCACATTGTAGCTTATAAGATAAATAAAAAATTTCTTCAAATAGGTAATATAAAAGGTATAAACGAGTTTAAAAAATCTATTAAAAACTAAGATGAAATCATTTAAAAAATTTAAAACAGAATTTATAAATACTTTGAACTTAATAAGTGAATATAAATTTTATGATTGTATAAAAATGTTAAAAAATCTTAGAAAAAAAGGCGGTCGATTATTTATTATTGGCGTAGGAGGTAGCGCAGCTAATGCCTCACATGCTGTAAATGATTTTAGAAAAATTTGTAATATTGAAGCTTACTGTCCATCAGATAACGTATCTGAACTAACAGCCAGAACCAATGATGATGGTTTTGAACATATTTTTGAAGACTGGTTTAAAACAAGCAAAGTAAATAAAAAAGATTTAATATTAATATTTTCTGTTGGAGGTGGAAATCTAAAAAAAAAGGTAAGTGTAAATATTATAAACGCCCTTAAGTATGCTAACAAAAATAAAACTAAATCTATTTGTTTTGTTGGAAAAAAAGATGGTTATGCTTTTAAAAATTCTTCACTTTCACTTTGCTTTAATGTAAATAATAAAAAATTACTAACTCCAATAAGTGAGGCTATGCAAGCTGTTGTATGGCATGCGCTTGTGAGTGATCCTGATTTACAATTAAATAAGACAAAATGGTAAAAAAAAATGCTATTTTCTTTGATAGAGATGGGGTTTTAATAAAAGCACCTGTGGACCAGCAT
>ERZ807291.7180-NODE-7180-length-13081-cov-9.419085_pt1 | contig 13081 bp, 16 predicted proteins | sample MGYA00521257_ERZ807291 | MGnify/ENA primary metagenome ERZ807291 (study PRJEB31413, sample SAMN03169783) | marine metagenome | biome: Marine; feature: Water; material: Subsurface seawater | place: North Sea | collected 2011-04-28 | depth 1 m m ...
GTTCTTTCGTGGTATAAACCTTGTCATTGCTGGATGATTTGAATTTATGTTCAAAGACTTCAGCACGTTTAACTTTAGGTTTAATCCATTTTATATCATTTAATTCTGTTTCAGGTAATACTTCTATCCAACCAGGCATTATGTATTTTTTACCCCCTAATGTCATTAAATTAGGTGGATTGAGTTCGTGTTTATATTCATATTTGAATATTTTAACATCAATATAGCCTCCTAAACCATTTGGATTAATTCCAAATGCTTTACCTTTAGGCCAAGATATTACTCTTGTTCTAATACTACCATGTTTATTGAGATTTGAAAATTCGTATAACATAACCTTTATTTTATACGTGAATATACAAAAAATTGCTGTAATATCCTAATTTAATTTAATAAATTTTTAGATGGTTGGATTTCTAAATCCAAAGATAAAGCAAGACATAAATTTTTTAATTGACCTGCACTGTGTATAACTAGAAAATCTTCATCAGTCATATTATTGAATAAAGTTAGAGTAGGTGCTTCCATTTATTAAAGATTTAAAGTATAACCACTAAATAATTCCATATAATGGGTAATTTTAACACCATTACCATCTTTAAATACTTTACCATTTCTAAAAAATTTACGAACATTACCTGAGCCTCCTAAATGTGCTGCTGCTAATAGACCTGATTCTGTTATAAGTACACCATGTATTACTTTACCATCATATTGAGTAATATATTTTTTTAATCTTTTTTTGTTATACAGTAGATTTTGTTTCATAGCATATTCTTGTAAATCGGGGCTATTTAGGAAAGCATCTTTGGTTACTTTAATTTTTAATGTTCTTAAGGTAGATTTACCAAATTGATATTTACCCATATAACCAAAACGATTAACAATAGAATATCTATTACTTGATTCTCGTTGTCCTATATCAGTTAGAAACTCATTTATACCTCGGGTCTCAATAAGGATACATACTTCAGTTTCAATTTCAATATCTAAACATGGAGGGTTTGGTGGGGGTGGTTGTTTTGTAAAAGGGATATATGATAACAAAAATAATACAAAAAAACATAATAGTAAATTTTTCATAATTAGAAGTTTTTAAGAAAGTTACCTTTCATTTTCTTATCCTGTAATTTACGAAATTTTTCCTCGGTAGCCAAACTTTTTGTGCCTAACTTTTCAAGGTGTCGTTCCTTTTGTTTATCGTAATCTCTAACTATTTTAGAGTGTTTTTTGTCTAAGGATTTTATTTTTTCCATTTATATCCTACTTATGTATTGGTTAACATCATCATCATCATCATCATCCCCTAAACCTAATTCCTTTAAACGTTGAAGATGATATTCATCAACTTCAAATTCAATAGTATCAGTTGTCCCAGAATATTCAGTCCCAGTTTCAATTTGTTTTACCTCTTTTGAGTTGAATATATCCCCCACTTGAAGATAGAAATGATTGTAACAAAGAAATTGAATGTTGTTTAAGCTATAGTTATTACTATTTTTATCTTTGAAATGTAATAACAGAGGAATTCTATAATCTAAGACCCTTCTTTCATTAAACTTGCACACGGCACATTCTTCTGATAGATATCCTTGTTCTATTAATGCATATTTTAGTTTATTTGGGTTAAATGAGGAGGCAGCTATTCTACCTTCAATTATTTCAACCATTGCGGGCATTTTTTTAGGACCCTTTAAAAATTTAGGTATGCCTTTACCTGATTGGTTTTTGTGTGATTCGAATAATTTGTATAACTTAGCCCATTTCTTATAATGTTGATAGGATACATGAAGATATCTACTTGCAGCTAAATTTGATTTAGTTTTAGCTTGAGCAGCGACTATTTGTGCCTTTGATAACGGCTTAGCAGCAGGCAAATTAATCCAATTTAAATGTTACCGTATCCCTACCTCTTTCTTTAGTAGTAGTATTTACAAAGGATTCATATTGGTCTTCTTCCATAATTACAGTTTCTGTCCAAGTATGATCACCTGAACCTTTAGTTATAGGTACACCCCTTTTAATACTTACATTAGAGCAATTAACACATACTTTATACCCATATTGTGTTAATCTTAGCTCGGGCATATCTTCTTTACATTTAATACAAGAAATCATTTTCATCTTCATACTTTTTTATCACTTTTAAAACTATTAAATGGTGCGGTGTCTTCTCATTCCATCCCATTGCATTTTTTTTGATTTGCCCAACATATTGAGTTTATTAACTCTTTTATTAAGTTGGTTTCTTTCTGAATTCAATTGAGTGTTACCATTTGTTTGATCTGATATGTTCATTATTATTTTGTTATTGTATTATTATGTTTTATAAATATATAACTAATAAACTAAATACGTATCTTTTGGTTTTAGATTTGGATTAGTTATATTTATTTTTTGTTTTATAATGTTATTTTTTTTATTTATAATAATTGTAAACCCATCATATTCATATTCACCAGGTTCGTATTCATGGATAATGTGCTGTAAATTGTAAATAAAATTATTAAAATTATTTTGGTTAATATTAGAAAGATTAAACTTAATTAAAATGTCTCCTTTAGTATCCCCTAAATCAACATAATCCTCTATAATATTTGTATTGTACATATAAGAATATTCCTCCCAATGTTTATTACTAATATTTAATAACTTATTTGCATAATAATGTTCATCTTGGTTTATAAATTCATTATAAAATGAAATTTCATTAATATAATTTATATTAAAAAATGATATAACCATTTTAAAGGTAGAAAAATTATTGCTATCTATATTTATTTTAGAATTTATATTATAATAATATTCATTTGGATCACCATGACTAAACCCACCCCATTTTTTATTAATTCTGGACATTTCTACTATATCAGCATGATTTTGTAAGATAGCTCTATCTTGAGCCTTTTTATTACTTTTATTATGCCAATCTTTTCCTCTACTAGAAACACAAGTAAAATGGTAAACTAAAGCTTCCCAAGTTTGAACTATTTCAACTCCACTTAATACTAATCTATTTAATATATCAGAATCTTCTCTAGAACGTCTAAATTGTGTATCATGTCCACCTATATTATTCCAAACATCTTTATATAAAGTAAAGGGAGCAAAAAAGTAATTGGTCTTTTTATCTTCTCTATTATGTTCACACCAATCTAAAAACATATTATATTTAAATTCCTTAGGATTTACTCCAAAATCAAAAGTATGCTTTTCTAACCCAGGACCATGTAAAGGGGGTTCTACCCGAGTACTAGATAAAATCATATTATTTTCTATATGTTTGCTAATATACACATCATAGTCTTTACTAATTACCATATCTGATTGGAGATAAGATACTATATCATTAGATGCAAATTTAAACATTTCGTTTATATTTCGAGCATACCCATAACATATGGGTAAATGGTTTTTTAGTATTTTTAAATTAGGGAATATAGATTTTTGCTCAATTAACCATTCTAAAGTACCTTGGTTATCTGAATCTATAAATACTATTATTTCATGTTCTAAAGTAGATAAATTATCATTTAATGATTTAAATAGTAACTTAATGTAATCTAGCTCATTTACTGCCGTGTTAATACAAAAACTAATTGGTTTCATCATACATTTTATTTATTCCTAATTTTAATCCTATTAAATTTAAATTATAGTTTTTGAACTTACCTATATAAGGCGAACCTGTATTTGTAAGTTTTAATGTAATATCACAACTATGATTATTTAACCCATTAATATAATGTGCTATTTCTTTTAAACTATAACTTTCATTATAACAACAATCTATTGACTTAATATTAGGGTTCAATATAATGAAATTTACTATGGTAACCAAATCATCCATATAAATAAAATCAAACAATTTATTTTGATGAATTAATATAGGTTTTCTATTTTTATAGTTTTTTATGCAAGTTTTAATAAATCTAGTATCTAATTCATTTTCATCAAATACACCAAATATTCTAATATTATTTAACTTAGAATTATTTTTAATAACATCCCATATAATAGCTTTACTTAACCCATAGGGTAAAGAGGGGTTATTTAGTTCAGCACCAGATCCAAAATTTATTAATTGACCAAATTTATCTTGGTTGTTTAATAAATTATAAAACATTTTAATGTTATTAGATAACACATCATTACCATCATGTACTAATCTACTACCACCATAAATAGCTGTATGTATTATTACATCAAATTTTTTATAATCAAAATAGATGTTAGTTGATTTTCTATCGGTTAAATCAAAATCTTCTCTACCTACTCCTGTTATATTGTAATTATAAGCTTTTAGTTTATTAATTATACTACTGCCTATATACCCATTTTTTCCTGTAACTAGTATTTTCATTTTGTTTTACAATAATCGGCAAATTCAACTAATATAGTGTTAACATTATCCTTTCTATTTAGTGCCTTAGTATAAGCTGGTAGTATATCTTCTGGTTCTATTAATTCTATAATTTCAGTATTTGTAGTCATATTTCGAAATGCCTCAGAAAAATTACCTTTATGTTGACATTGTGGATCAACAGGTTGTTCACTACCTACTGCTACCCTAATTATAACTTTGGGTGTTAGTTTTCCATTAGACATACTTTTAAATTTATCTAAATGGTTTACTATTTGATCAGTACCCATTAATAAAAAATTCCATCTTGGATAAGTTGAAACTGGTATTAAACCTTCTATAGCCATACCGTTTGCTAGACCAGATTGTAAGTACTCAGCAACGGGCAATTCCATTCTTTTATTTTTTGGTAGATGGGATAATGAATCATATAATCCCGTTCCTTCATATTCAACTGCTTGACCAATAAAAATTGTTTTTGGGTTATCAGCTAAAATACTCATTGCTTTTACTATTTCTTCAGTATACTTCATAATTTTATTAAAATTGTACTCTCATACCGGCTCCAGCATGTGGGTATTTAGTATTATCATATTGGTAATATATCAAATTCTTTTGTTTTACAATTCCACCTTTATATTCTGATTCTAGATAATATGGTGTATTTCTTTTCCAAATATCAGGTGTTGGTGTACATACTGATTTTTTATTATCTTCTACAATAAAAGTAATAGGTAAATCATGATTTAACGAATATTTATAGGCTTCATGGAAATGTCCCGTTTCAGCACTCATATCACCTACCCAACACCAAACTCTGTTTGATTTACTTTGTAATTTAATAGATAATGCTATACCTGATGCTATTGATGGGATACCTCCTACTATTGAACTACATATAAATTTATACTCAGGTAGATTAGCTACCATAGATTTACCATCTCTAATATTAGATTCCATAATATCTTGTGGTATACCTTTTAATAAACCTTGGTAGTGGTTTCTCCAAGTACAACACACCCAATCATTTTTAATGTCTATATCCTTAAATATTTCTATCATTATATCCTCATTACTATGATATAAATGTATAGGAGCTTTTATCTCACCTTTATTAAAAGCATCTCCAATTTTTGTTTCAAATTTAATTAATTCTTCCTTTACCATATAAAATTTTCTTTATAATGTTTAATTATATTAGGTAGCTCATTATCGAATACCATTTTGGGTTTCCACCCTAAACTTCTTAGCTTATCATCATTTAAAGCATATCTAACATCCTGTCCTATTCTTGAATATGAAAAATCTAAAAATTGATTTTTATCTTCATCATAATATGGAAAAGTAGTTTGTAATTCTTTATCTTCACCATGATATAATGTAATAATTTTATCTACAGTATCCCAATTACTTTGTTCAAACCCACCACAAATGTTAAATATTTCATTTTTAGATTTACTATCTATTATGGTAATTACAGCGTTTGCAGTATCTTGAGCATGTAACCAATTTCTGATGGGTGTTCCTTCATTATGTAACGGAATTTGTTTACCCAAATGTAAATATTTAATAGATTTGGGTATAAGTTTTTCTATATATTGACCAATACCATAATTATTAGTAGGCCTTAAGATAATATAGGGTATATTATATGTTCTACCCCAAGCAGTAATTAATTGATCAGCTGCTGCCTTTGTTGCTGAGTATGGGTTAGATGGTTTTAATATATCAGTTTCAATGTGGTCTCCTTCTGTAATATCTCCATAAACCTCATCAGTAGAAAAATGGAGTAATATTGGCAATTTATCCGTTTCTGCTCTATAATTTCTAATTAATTCAAGTAAATTATGAACCCCATTAATGTTGGAATGAACAAAGTTTTCACTTTTAACTAAAGAATTACCTACATGAGTTTCTGCTGCTGTATTAATTATATAATCACATTCATATAGAAATTCAATATCATTAATATCAATGTGTTCAAAAATAAAATTAGGGTATTGTTCAAACTCATCTAACAATTCTGGGTTTGAGGCATAAGTCATTATATCAATACCTCTAACATACCATCCTTTTTCTAAACATTCTCTTGTTACATAAGATCCTATAAATCCTAAACATCCCGTTACATATACTATTTTCATTTATTAAAAAATTGTTTTATTTTATTACAAACGTAATCTACATCTTCTAAATCCATACCATGATGTGCACCTAATAAAAACCCATCTTTCATTACTTTATCAGCATTTTTAAAATCTTGTAAATATTCCCTATAAACTGGGTGTCGTGTAACATTACCTGCAAATGTAACTCTAGTTTGAATATTATTTTTTTCTAAAAAGGTTAATAATTCTAATCTACGTTCTGTTTGTAGTGGTATTGCTAACCAATTAGGTTTAATACTATCATCTGGTAGGATTAGTTCTTTAACATCTTTTAAATTTTCTAAATACCTTTCAACATTATCTCTACGTTTCTGTTTAAATGTTTGAAATCTATCTAATTGAACTAAACCAAATGCCGCACTCATTTCACTACATTTCATATTGTATCCTAGAACACCATATAAAAATTTATAATCATAAAGTATACCATCAACTTTATGGGAAAAACGGTCATCCATATTTTCACTGTTATCTCCAATACGACCCCAATCCCTATACTGTAACGCACGTTTAACATGTTCTTTATCATTAAACATAACCATTCCACCCATTCCACCCGCTGTAATAACATGAGATGCATAAAAACTAGTAGTTGATACATCTGATTCTTCAGTATACGTTACAGTATCTGCTGAATCTTCAATTACTATAATATCAGTTCTATTTAAGGCTTTTAATCCTGCTTTCAGTGCAATAAAATCAGGCTTATTACCTATTAAATTAGGTACCATAATTGCTTTAGTATCTGTAGTAATAGCATCTAACATAACTTTAACAGTAGGTACATAAGAGGTTAAATTAGAATCTACAAAGATAGGTATAAAGCCTAATTGTATAATAGGAGCTAAGGTTGTTGAAAAGGTCAATGCGGGAGTAATAATTTTACAACCTTTAGGTAAATCTAAAGAGGCCAAAGCTAGTAAGCAGGCAGAAGATCCAGAGTTTACAAACACACCATACTTTTTACCAAATTCTTTTGCTATTTTTTCCTCAAACTCAATAGAACGAGGACCAAAACCTGCTAACCACCCATCTCTAAGACACTGTTCAACTGCTTTAATTTCTTTTTCACCATAAGCTTCTAACTTATTGGGAGCATACCATATTTTTTTCATATTGTTTATTTTTAATTAATTTTTATTTATAATAATTCTTTAAGATATCTATCAAAAAATATATCATTATCAAACCATATTTTTTTAGCAGTTTCAAAATTATTTTTTATAGCTAATATATTTTTGCTATAAAAATCATCTCCTTCAAGTTTAAGTTTATCTAAGATTTTTACAAGTCCAGGTAAGGTATTAAATGTTAAAATACCATTCAAATCAAAATATTCCCCTATATTAGGAGCACCGTAATAGATTGGAATAGTTCCTGTAAGGAAACAATCAAAAACTTTCTCAGTAATATAATTAGGTGTTAAAGCATTTTCTATAGATATTGAATATTTATAGTCTTTTAAACCTTCAATTTTTCCTTCAATTTCATTAAACCCAATACCAAATAAATCAATATCAGGTTTCATAGATTCTATGTAATGTACAAACTCTAATCTTCTTATATGCCCAGGAAGAAAAGCTTTGTTGGAACTAATACAGGAAATATTTTTATTTTTATTATATACTTGAAATAAAGTAGAATCTCCTAATTGGGGCCAAGTATTTTTGTGTATATTTTTATTAAGAACAGAATAAGCAGGTAATCTTAATTGAAAATTAGGTAAATATTCTAACCTTTTATCAAAACTTATAATTTTATCAAATTTTTTATAATTTTTTAATACTTCAGAATATACTTTTTCTTGATTTATACTATAGCTAGGAGATTCATGTATATCAGCAATAATTTTTCCTTTGCTAATAGGTATCTCACCATTTAGATAATTTAAAACATTTACATCATTTAATAAAGTTATATCAAAATCTCCTTCTGATTGTTTGTATACATAAGAGAATTTAGAGGGGATAGAATTATTTTCTTGTGGGTAATCCCAAACATTTACTTGTGGTAATTTTTCAGGTATATCTTTAATATCTTTTAATCTTTTATAAACCTTTCTATTTCTAATTTCTGTCTCATATTTCATGTTATTCCGATTGCTTTCTCTATTTTTGGTACGTTGACTAACATCCGGGGAAATATTATACACATAACTATAAAAATCAAGAACACCAATTTTATCTTTACCACACATTTCTAAACAAGGATATGTTAAAGCTAAATCCGCAGCGTGGTCAAAATATAAACCCTCTATGCTAGATTTAAATTCAGATAAATCTACTTTATTTAGTAAAGAACCTCTGAATGTTCTTAAATGAGATGCTCTCCAATGATCTTTTCTGTAGAAACTATTAGTATGAGTAAAATCGGGATAAGGTGTATTTTGTGGGTTTGCTTCTATTGTTTCTTCACCATCCCAAGCAACAAATCTACCATAGGTCATCCAAACATCATTATTGTTATAATAACTATTTAGGTTTTCTAAAACATTATCATCATATAACCAATCATCAGCACTCATACAAACTAAGATTTCATCTTCTTTAATTTGCTTTATACATTCTTCATAACTAAATAAAGCCTGCATGTTGTTTTTACGAGTAGTAACTGTAAACTTATTATTATTCTGTACTATTTTGTTAACCTCTTGATATGTGTTATCAGTAGAGGCATCATCATAATATAAAACTTTATAATTACTATATGTTTGATTTAAAATACTGGCAATATTATATTCTACCCATTTTTCATCGTTATACGCTGTAATTAAAACTACAAATTTATTGTTTTTTGCCATGTTTCTATGTTATAATATTTTTTATAATTATCCTTAGCTGTTTTACTACATTGTTTATAAAATTCTTTATCTTCTTTTAACCTTAAGGCTAATATACGAGCTTCATCTACGTTCTCCACATCTACTGATAAAACAGGATGACATATTTTTTGAGTATCCACATTTTTATTACCTATACAAGGTATTCCAAAGTAGGCACAATTTAAACTAAAAGTACCAGCTGCTATAGTAGGCATTAAATGTACGGCGTATTTAAACGTAGATAATTCATTCATCCATTCTATCCATTGAAGACGTGGTAAATGATTTAAATCAGGTATATTATGTTCATTTGAACGTTTTGCGTGAGAATCTTGTGTCCACTTTTCAACCTCAAACACATCTGATATTATATAGCTAGAAAAACCTCCATACCAACGAGCAAAATTTCCTCCTATAATAACTTTATCTTGTGGTTGGGGTATTATATCCTTTATTAAATCTTCGATTAATAAAGTCTTCATTATATTTACTTGTTTATGGGGTAATAAACCTTTATAAAATTTAACATCATATTCGTTATGAGCAAATATACTATCACATTTAGATAACAAGTTATAAAAATTAAACTGGTCTGCAATTTCATAATCATTAAAAAACCATGAAGGGCCTTCTTGTATATAGTGTACTTTTTTATTATTAGATTTTAGTATATCTATGAAATTTGATGTTAGAAAGTCAGAATAAGGATTAACTCCCTCTTTTAATTTAATACCAACAGCATTTAAAAATAATTCTCCTTTAGGGAAAATAATAAAAACATGATCTTGACCCTTTATATTATTATAGTTTTTAAGATTATTATGAACTGCATCTAGAGCGTGCATCCATGCAAACTCTGTTCTCATATTAGTATGGTTATTTGGGATTTTACCTTGAAACCCCATTTCAGTTAAAAACACTATTTTCATAACGTATTATAATAATTATTTTGTTTCTCTTGTCTTTTAATGTCTTTTGGGTGATATAATGCCCATTCTTCTTCAAGAGGTAACATACCGTGTATTTTATATCCCTCTAACACCTCATGTACTTTATTAACCCATTTAATGTTTGGGGTATTTCTGTATATCCTCATCTGCCAATCAGCCCAATTAACCCATCCTTTCTCATTTACATCCCATCCCCATTTTTTAATATGTTCTTCTGTTAAGCCTTTTACAGTATTTACTCTAGGTACTCTAAACATATCAACTTCGGGGTTTGCTTCTAATAATGGTGGTAGATTTTCTATAAGATATTCATTTGGTATCTCATCCGCATCTATTTGAAAAATATAGTCTCCTGAGCAGTGCCCAGTTAATAAATTCTTCCAATCAGCAAAGTGTCCTTTAAAATTATCTTCAATCAACTTGATATAATCTTCATAACTTAATTCATGAAGGTAACCAAGCAATTCAGATGTTGGTTTATTTTTAGATAAATCAACTAATACTACAATTTCATCTTGACTTCTTTTATTATTTAACAATAGTGAGAGGAGTCTCTGTATTTCAAGAAACTCATTACAAACTGTGATTGCATAGGAAATTTTTATCATATAATATTATTCTGGTAATACTGAAATATACGAAAGAGCATCTATATAATCACGTTCTTTAAATGATTTTATTGTAGACATATCCATTTTATGTGTTTGTCCTTTTACTTTAGCTTCATCATCTTCTTCTAAAGGTATAGCTTTTACTGCTGACCAATTCCATTCTTCTGCATCAGACCCATTAGCAAACACCATTCCCCTATCCTGAATGTTAATTGTGTTTGGAATCCAAATTAATTGAGTTTCTGGATCTTCCCAAGCTATATCTTTATATAACTCCGGTAGGGTTGTAATTTGTTCATCATAAAATTCCGAATCTTTTTTCATTAAAGTATTAGTCCAAAACCCACAAGATAAACTAAGGAAATTAGTTATGTCCTTATTTATTTCTGTCTTGTAACAAAGATCTCCTCCCGATTTAGGGCAATCTATAATAGTATCTAAATTCATTTTATTCTATTTTTTTAAGTTTTGGTAATTGTAGTTTGGGTAATTTTAATTCAACTTGTTTAGGAAAATCAGGTATATTTTTATCTAATACTTTTTCTATTAATTCCTTCATTTTTTCCCAACTGAAGTTAGTTTTAACATGGTGTCTTTGTTTTTTAGACCTTTTTAAATATTGTCTATAATCTTTATAAACTTCTTTTAAAGAACTAATACCATGTTTTTGGTTTACTTGAAACCATTTAGATTCTTGTATTAACCAGTTATTAGCAGCCGATGGGTGAACATTTTCTAAATTTCCTGATAATAATACATTATATTCAGGATGTAAAAAATCAATATGACCACTCCAACCAGATGCTATGATTGGTTTACCAGTTAAACCAAATTCTAATAAAGGACGACCAAATCCTTCTCCTTTAGTAAAACTGACCATTGCTTTTACTTTAGGATGATTATATAATTCATTTACTTCTGAATCATCAAATTCTCCATTTAATAAATAAATGTTAGGTAATTTAGCATCTCCATAACTATCTCTTATAGTTTTAATTTTATCTAAAATAGAATCTCTACTAATATAAGATGCAACACCTTCTGATGATTTTAATATTAGAGCAGGTTTTTTACCTACTTTATGTCTAAAGGCATCATAAAAAGATTTAACTAGTACCCCAACATTTTTCCTATCATGACCATATTCACCTTGCATCCAATGACCAACAAATAAATAACAAAATTCTTCCTTGATTTCTTTTAAGTCTATGGTTTTAATTTCTGATTGGTTGAGGGGTTTATAAGTTGTTAAATTTGCTCCTTCAAATATAACTTCAATAGGTTTTTCTAGTTTTATAACTCCAACAACTTGTCCTGTTCTTTGATCTTTTTTTTCATAAGCCATTTTCTCAAAAGTACCCTTAGCAAACTTAGAAGAAACCCAATTCATATCCATTCTATTTAACCCTTCAACCCATTCAGGTTTACAAGCAGTAGATTCAATTCCCGCTGTTATACCAATATTATACTTCCCAATAGGTTGGAATTCATTTGGTATAGTAATTTGAGCCCAAATTTCAGGTTGTGTTTTTTGCCAATCTTGTGGTACTATATAATCTAATAAGAAAGTCCATTCAGGGTGGTCTTTACAAAAACCCCATGAGGTTTCTCCCCATTTTTGAGGTAAAAGTTGAACTTCATATTTATCTAGTTCTATTATTGCTTTGATTTTATCTCTAGCATGACTTCCGTAACCTGAATAGGTATCAAATGGTGATGAAATTACAAATCTTGGTTTATTCATTAGTATATAATTTTATGGTTTAAAAACTTACCTTTATAATCGTTAGTATTAATTACTTCATATTTTTCTCTTGGTTTCCAAGTATCAAATAATGTATCTAGAGCATCAATAACTCTTTCTGCTTGGTGTTTAGAATTAAACCCAGCTTCTTCACTTAAAGCCCATTCTCTTCCTTTTAATCCTTTTTGTTTTAATTCTTTTCTACCTAGTTTATAACATTCTTTTATTCTTTCCATAGCATCTTCCCAAGCACACCTATCATCATATATGTAAGGGGTTGGAGGAGAACCTTGGATTGATCTTGAAGTTGGATATACTGGAAATGTCCATTCACCATGTTCTTTATATGTTCCTTTGTGGTTTGAAGGTACATCAGCACTTGGTGTAAACCATTCCCCATTTTCATCTACAAATCTCATTTGAT
>ERZ807291.7188-NODE-7188-length-13072-cov-4.471768_pt1 | contig 13072 bp, 8 predicted proteins | sample MGYA00521257_ERZ807291 | MGnify/ENA primary metagenome ERZ807291 (study PRJEB31413, sample SAMN03169783) | marine metagenome | biome: Marine; feature: Water; material: Subsurface seawater | place: North Sea | collected 2011-04-28 | depth 1 m m ...
TGAAATATCAACAATATCATAATCAACTATTCCAATTGTCCCAACTCCCATTGATACTAAATAAACTAATGTAGGACAACCAATTCCACCAACTCCTATTATTAAAACACTCGAATCACATATTTTTTTTTGTCCTAATTCTCCAATTTTTGGAAGAACTATTTGTTTTTGATAACGTTCATAATCCATTTATAATTAAAATTAATTTATTGTTTAAGTAATTTAAAAGAATAATTTAATTTTAATTATTATGTTATCTTATATATTAAAAAATGGTCAACCAACGGCATTATCTCATATATTAAAAAATGGTAAAGCCGTAATGGTTAATGTAAAAGACAAAGTTTCAACTTTAAGAACTGCAAACGCGACAGCAACAATTAAAGTTCCTGGAAGTATATATGTTAATATTTTGGAAAATAATAATAAAAAAGGAGATATTATTGGACCTTCTAGAGTAGCTGGGATTATGGCTGCAAAAAAAACCTCTGAATTAATTCCAATGTGTCATCAAATTAATTTAGATTCAATTGAAGTTGATATTAAATCATATAATAAAAATGAATTTACAGTTACATCTACTATTCAAACTAATTATAAAACTGGGGTAGAAATGGAAGCTCTTACTGCAGTAAGTATTGCTTCATTAACATTTTATGATATGTGTAAAGCATTATCACATAATATTATTATAAGTAATATTAAATTAATAGAAAAAACTGGTGGTAAAAGTAATAAAATTAATTAATTTAATTAAATGTATCTAATAATTCCATTAAATTCTCTTTATTTTTAATAGTATCCCCATTACATATATATTTAGATTTAAACCATAATTGTGGATATGTTTTACATTTAAGAGTTTTTAATCTTTCTCTTAATTCATTGTTTTTTAATATATCATAAGTGTTATATTCAATATTTAAAGTATTTAATTTTTCTACTGCTAAACGACTATATTTACATTCAGGTTTTTGTTTAGAACCTTTAATATAAAGAATAAAACCATAAAATCCAGCTTGTTTATTATACGTATCACATGGAATATTTCCAGGACTTTTACAACACTCGGACTCTTTAGAACAATCGGACTCTATTTTACTTTCTAATTTACTTTCAGATTTACTTTGACAACACTCGGAACCTTTAGAACAATCTGAATCCTTTGAACAATCTGAATCTGTTTTACTTTGACAACACTCGGAACCTTTAGAACAACTACTTACAGATTTACTTTCAGATTTACTTTCTGATTTACTTTGACAACACTCGGAACCTTTAGAACAATCTGAATCTGTTTTACTTTGACAACACTCGGAACCTTTAGAACAACCACTATTAGTTTTACTTTCAGATTTACTTTCAGATTTACTTTGACAACACTCGGAACCTTTAGAACAACCACTTTCTGATTTAATTTTTGATTTATTTTGACAACACTCGGAACCTTTAGAACAACTACTTTCTGATTTATTTTCTGATTTACTTTCTGATTTATTTTCTGATTTATTTTGACAACACTCGGAACCTTTAGAACAACCACTTTCTGATTTATTTTCAATATTTTCAATATTATGTTCTTGAATTGAATATTTGGTTATTAGTTGTTCTATTTTATCTAAATTATTAATTAAATATATTATTCCATTATAAAAATCATAATCTATAGTAATTGTTATTGTTTTTGTTATTTCATTTATTGTTATATTATTTAGTCCATTTTCAATAATAATTTGAGAATTTATTAATGTTTTTATGTTATATGATTTAGTAAAAATATAAGACATAAAAATTTTTTGTGAATCAATTAAATTATTTTTATTTATAAGTAATTTTTTATGAAATTGATTAATTTTGATTTTTGAGTTACAATTTGGTATGTTTAATAAAAAATCTAAATTATCTGTTTTTATATTAATATCATATAAAAATTCATAAAATAAATTATTATCCATGAATATTTTAGAATAATTTAATTCATATATATTAAAATTATTTAATGATAATAAATATTCTCTTTTATTTTCTATATATGATTTATTTATTTTACTACCATGTATAACATAAGATTTATTACTTAATATACCATTTTTAAATATAATAAAATATTTAATAAATTCATTATTATCTTTTATAATAAAATTAGAATCAATTATGATTGTATCTTTTACTTTTTTAATATTTGTACTTAATACATCCGAATTTATTTTAATAATATTATTATTTATTTCTAATAAATATTTATTTATATAATTACTATTTACACCAACTAATTCCATTATTAATTATAATTAATATAATTAATTAATTATGTTCAACGTAATAAATTTAATTGTTTAAAAGATATTCTATAACATTATTTGGAACTGAAGTATGTTTTTTAATTTTATCAACAGATACTTGAAATAGGTCATCCATATAACTACAGCTAGTTCTGTCTGTTGTATCACTGTCTGAAGAAAACGGGTTTGTTAAGTTTGAACCAGTTAGAAGAACTGATGTATCTTGTCTGAAATTTCTAATACAATCTCTTAAAGAAGCCCCCATAGCACCAGCAGATGTTGGTGTACATATTTCGGCGACTCCCTTAAAAAATGGAGTTCCTTCTAAATAAGCATTGTCAACATTTAATAATGCTGCATTAAACATTTCAGGAGCATTTTGAGCAATTGGGATTTTATAATTCCAGTGTCCTTGTCTTAATGCTTTACCATTTTTTAACAGTTCAGAAGAATCTTCGGAAGTTACATATCCTGAACCCATATGAAATCCTCCCTCCATCTGATTTATATCATTCAATCCATTTATTGACCGGTCAGTATTTCCGATTAGTTCTGTTCGTATATTTTTCCACTCACCTGTTAATACATCAATTTCTGATAATACCATACACATATTATAAACATTAGTCATTTCAAAGCCTGTTAAGGTTGAACCATACTCAACTACCCAATGTGGGTCTTGAACAGTTCGTCCAACAACATCGCATGTTGTAATAGTAGAACCAAAACAATTACTAACAACGGAACCATCATAGACTCTGGATGGTTTACCACATTCATTATTTGGTTCTAGGGGTAATTTTTTGATACCACCATTTGAATGACCAAAAAACATAGAACCGGCGCCAGAAAATTGTGGGGGTAATACCCCAGCAGCTGAAAAAACGGCGGTGACCATACTATTACTAACTCCTCCGGGTCCTATCAAATTCTGAGAAGCAGACCCCGCGTCACTATCCAATATAGCCGTTCCTACAAAAGTACATATCATAGGCCATCTATTCATCATATGAGTTTTTGTTATTTCAGTTATATATGTTTCTCGACTTGAATCAACTAAATCTAAATAATAATCAATTTGAAAAACAAAATATCCTTGAACTGGACCTGCACTGCTGATCGAATATTCAGATTCAAGAGTTCTAATTATAATTTCTCTATGTAAATCAGGACCAGGATTTGTTGTAAGGTCTCCGGGATTCGTATGTAATGCTTCTGGATTATCATATAATCCTAATATATTCATTGATCTTAAAGATTTATTAGGGAAAGCCGCATTATATAATACCATAACATCTTTTCCAGAAATTGTTTTAAGATCTATTGTATCACCATTTTTAAGAGTAACACCAGTACTCAACGTGACTGTTGCGGATTCTGTATCTCCATTTAGTTTATTCGCACAGGTTACTGTATAATTTCTAGCCGGTGCTGCTAGTGCTGGATCAACAAGTCCTGCATAGAATGGATTAAGTGGATATCTTTCAAGAATTTTAGCTAACAATTTATTACCAGCGTCTAATGATGACCTTGCCTGTTGTCCTGCTCCAGTAGAACCTGCATGTCCCAACGAACCCGCGGATGCTGATTGATTTGTTGAAATATAATTAATTATATCAATATCTAATTTTAAACAATCCGCAAGGACGCTAGCACCTTTTAAGAATGAACCAGTACCATGGTCAACTAAATAAACGTCATAATTAATACGTTTTGAATGCATATCAATAGATAATTTTGTTGTTATATTATTATTAAAATTATTAACTATTTTATAAGCATATGGAACTAATGACATACCACGTTTTTTAAATTTATGTAAATTATTAAAATTTTCAACATTATCTTTATAATATTTTTTATAACTATTTTTAATACTTTGTAAATCAGATATAGATTCTGTATAATTTGTTGAATAATCATCTGGAAATCTTTTATTTTGTAAATTTTTTAGAATAGCTATTTGTAATTCTTTCCATACATTTTCATTTAAATTTGTAACAGTATACGGAAATCCTGGATTAGATGTATATAGTCGTCCTGAATCAATTGGGGTTATACCAAATCCCGCGGGGAAAGATGTATCAGCTAACCGATCTTCGACAGAAGTTACATGATTTAACAATAATTCCATATGTGATATACCAAGTAAAGCAGAACCTTTAGAATATAAAGAATGTAATAATGCACATCCTTCTGTTTGTCCATACCCCCTTTGTGCTTGAGTTTGTCCAATATTTAAATTAACTATAGTATTTCTAGTAGCATAATTATCTATTTTTTGCCAATTAGTTAAAACGTCAGATATAGTAGACGCAGCTGTTCCAACAAGTGCACTATTTTTATTCCCTAAAGTATATGTATCATTCGCTAAATGTGAAATTTTATTAGTTTCTCTATCAACAGACATAGTAGATAAATTATACATTAAATATCTGCCTAAAAAGAAACTTTCTGAATTTTCCCAATATTCCATATATTTTATAGATTTATTAGTAACTAAAGAAGCTAATACAGCACATTCTAATCTACAAAGTGTTGACCAATAATATTTATATCCAAAACTTCCACCACTAGCCATTTGTTCTATTTCTAATTTAAATCCTTCTTTTTCTGGATTTACATAGTTTCCAGAAGCATCAAACATTTTTAGTTGATATTTTGGGTTAAAATATTTAAATGATTGACTTAAATAATTAAAAAATAAAGAATCTTGTGAACCTATATATAATTTTACAACATTTGAAGATTTAACAAAGACAGTAAATGATATACCTTCCATCGGTGCGACATATTGTGAATTACTTTTGAGTGTTCCCGAATAATCACATGTAGTATTATACCATTTATCATAATTAGAATCCATCCATTTATTTGCTTCTCCTGTAATTACTTGACCAGTACCTGTTCCTGAGTTATATCCACCACCAAGTGTATCTACAAGATCGCCGGACGCCCAAAAAGGGCATTTTTTATCATTTTCAGAATTTGGAACAAGAGCTGTTGATTCATTTAGTCCATTCCTTTTATATGTATTTTTATATGTTTCTCCCAACCATTCATCTCCAGATGATAAATATTTTTCATAATCAGGATTATTTGGCGTATCTTTTGTTATTCCTGTATATCGTCCAAATTGTTTTGTAAATAGACTAGAATATTCTCGATTAAGTGTATTAGAATCATTTAATACATCATTCGGTTTAAATTCACCTAATTCGTCAAGTAGTTCTAAATCTGGTTCTTCCGATATATGAATTAATTGTTCTGATAATGTTTTTGCAAGTTCTCTAGATAGTTCAACTGAATTTGTTAATATACAACCAATTATATCTCCATTTTGTCTAATATCCTTATCAAATGCTGATCTAAGCAAATTTGGAGTTGCAGTATCACTAAAAAACGTTAATGGACCCCAAGAATTAAAAAGTGGTTGAAAATTATTAAAAGAATTTACAGTTTCCGATATGGTATCAGACAATGCAAAATGTCGAATTGGTTCTTCTCCATCTGGTCCATAATTACCAATATTCTCCGTAAACCATTTATCATTTACAATAATACACTGAACATTTTCATTATTTCTAATTTTAGTTAATAATGCTTGATTATGAGCTGAATTAAAATCTGTTTTACCTTTCGCTATATTAGATATAATATATTCTAATTTATAATTATCCATTGGTAATTCAGTCGCATATGAAGCTTCGCCTTGAACTCTGAAATATGATTTTTTTGTAGCTGGACCTAATTTACCAACTTCATTAAATTCAGTACCAATTGTTGTAAAGTCACCAATCTGATCTCTTGTACTAATCTGTTGTAATTTAGCACCTTTTTTAATCATTTTATGTTTGTGAGATTTATCATCAAGAGACCAAATTGAATAATCATCAACAGTATTATTTACGTCACCCGAATTGTATGTCTGATTACCAATACATGTTATTTTTGATTTTTTAATATCATAATTTAAATTACCATAATACTTAACTATAAATCCTTTAATTATATTTCTTACATCTTCTATATTACTTTCTTTATTTAATAATTCATATTCATCTTCTATATTTAATGATTCACAATTATTTAAAGCAGTTATTAAAGAATCTGATACTAAATATTGTAGTCCAACATTATTTACAGCACCAATAACAAAATTAGAAACACCATTTAGAGTTGAAACACAAACATTTGAATAAGATTGAGCATGTGCAGGTCGTTTTGCACTTCTGTATATTTTAAAATCTTCACCATCTTTTAATGATGGTAAATGAATACTTTTAACTAATACAATATTTCCATATAAATTCATATCAATTTTTAATTGTTCATATAATTCGGATTTATTTATATTTTCTTTTTCAGTATAAATTGTATATTCATATATACAATTTGACGCGGAAAGAAAAGTTGCCCAATCACCTCTAAATCCATTTTTAATTGTCATAATGCTTGATGCTACACAACTTGCTGTATTTCTAACTGAATATGAGGCTATATTATATATAGCATTCGCAATTTCATTATATTTTAAATCATTTGAACTTAATAATGTTTCTTGAAATGTGTTTTGAGTAACATTTGAACCAAAAATATAATCACCAGACGAAGATACAGTAATATTATTAAATTCTGTTATATTATCAAGGCAAATTTGTTCATTATATTTATGTGTATATTCGGAGTAATTCGGTATACCATATGATGTTCTACTTCCTAAAAATATAATTTTATCTTTTTGACCTATTTTAGAAACGATTTCATTTAATTCTTGTAATGATGTTGGAACATGATATTTATAGCCACCAAAACTGTTAGAAGTATATGATGATCTTTCAAATTTAAATGTATCAAGATAATTAGAAATTAAATCATTATTTTCATTATTAATATTAAATGATTTAACATTATATACAGGTAGTCCTCCCGATTTACCTATATTCCATTTATCTTTTAATTCAGAGTATTGTTTTTCGTATATATCAGTATGAACATTTCCAATTACGGTATCTTTTGTTACACCATTATCACCTTCTACTACGGCAATTAATAATGTTTTATATGCTTCAATGATTGGACGATAACCAGTGCATCTACATAAATTTCCTGCTAATACATTTTCAACAGTGTGAAATGTTGGTAATTTTTCTAAATCTTGTAAAGTAGAATACATTGTCATAATTTGCCCTGGAATACAATAACCACATTGTAAAGCGTTTATAACATAGAAATGTTCTTGAATTGGATGTAATTTAGCATTAAGGTCGTTCTCCTTTGGATTAATTCCCTCTAATGTAGTAATTGATTTCCCATTGCAATCTACTACTCTTAATAAACAAGAATTAATATTTAAATTTTTGTATTTACCATCATTCGTTTTTTCGGTTACCATAACCATACAATTTCCACAAAATCCTTGATTACAGTTAGGTTTAGTTGCATATAAATTTAAATCTTCTCTTAAATAATAAAGAAGTCTTTCTTCTGGATCCGGATTTTCAATTGTAATTTCTTTTTGATTTAATAAAAAAGTTATTTTATTTGAAATACTGTCCGGAGTTACCTGTTCAGATAATTTATTTAAAGTAAATAGTATATTAGTTTGTATATTTTCAATTGAACCTACTACATTACTTTGAACATTTGTTAATGATTCTATAATAATATCTGTTTCTCCCATTTATAATATATATATATATATATATTTTTTATTTGAATTATTTTAATTTAAAAATTAATTAAAATAATTCAAATAAAAAATAATCCTTGAAATGCGGAAATAAAAAGTTTCATTCTTATTCCAGAAAATATGTTTCTATTAATTGTATTATTCTGAAGATTGGTTTGAATTAATTTTAATGGATGAATACATATGTCAACTGTAATACTAGATATAATTCCAATTATACCATTTTTTAATATTTTATTTTTAATATTTATATTATTTGAATAAACATTTAAACTTTTAAACCATATATAATAACTTAGTGTATTATATAAATAAAAATATCGATATCCATTAAATAAAATATTCATTTTAGGTTTAATATTATTTAATTGATAATAAATAGAATATTTTATTTAATGGATATGTTATAATTTTTATAGTTGACGATAATAATGCCGATTTTAATGAACTATCATAAGTTTGTAAAATTTTTAAATCTATAAATCGATTTATTGGTAAATATATTAATTTAAATCCAACACCTTTATAAAATCCATGTGTTTTATATATATTTTTAAAACTATTAAAAATATTATTTGAATTTATTATTTGATAATTCATAATAGTAGTTAAAGGATATAATAAAAATATTTCTGTTGTTTTTATAAAAGTTCCTTTAATTGGGTCCATATTAATAAATAATAATAATATTAATAAATAAAAATGACACATATATATTTTGATAATGCAAGTTCAATTTTATATTCAAATAAATTATTAAATAATATCGAAGAAAAAGAAAAAGAAATTAATTATTATTCTAATCCACATAGTTTAAATAATAGTAGTCAATTAACTAATACTAAAATTGAATTAATTAGAACAAAAGTTTTAAAGTATATAAATGCTGATCCAACTATATATACTTGTGTTTTTACTGGCGGAACAACAGATTCTTTAAAAAAAATAGGAGAATATTTTAATTGGAATATTAATAGTAATTATATATATACAGTTGATAATCATACAAGTGTTATAGGAATTCGAGAATATGCTTTAAATAAAGGGTCAAATGTTACAGTAATTGATTTTATAAATAATAATATAGATGAATTAAGTATATTATTTAGACAAGAATCAAAATTAAATAATAATAATAATAATAATAATAATAAAGAAAAAATTAATTTATTTTCTATGCCTGCCGAAAGTAATTTTTCTGGTAAAAAATATAAAAAAGAATATATTAATTTAATAAAAGAAAAATATGGTGATACATTATTTTTATATGATACTGCAAAGTATGCATCTAGTAATAATTTAGATATTTCAGATAACATAATTGATTTTTGTGTATTATCTTTTTATAAAATATTTGGATATCCAACTGGATTAGGTGCATTAATTATTAAAAAAGATTGTATTAAACATTTAAATAAAAATTATTTTGGTGGTGGTACAGTAAGTGTTTTATCTACAAATAATGATTATTTTATCTCTAATAATCATTTTAATTCATGGATGGAAGATGGTAGTCCGAATTATTTAAGTATTATTTCTCTTGAACAAAATTTAAATTCCAAAATAAATAATGATTATATATCTAAATTAACATATGATTTTTATAATAAAATTAGAAATTATAAATATTCAAATGGTAATAATGTTTTTATTTTATATGATATACCTTTAGATTATAATTACACGGAGTTCTGTAAAAATCATGGAAGTATTATAACTTTTAATATATTAAAAGAAAATGGAGATTATTTCGGATATAAAGAATTTGAAGAAATATGTGTATTAAATAATATATCTGTAAGAACAGGATGTTTATGTAATACTGGAGCTTGTCATAAGAATTTAAATATAAATTTTGATGATTTACAATCGAATTTATTAAGAGGACATTCATGTTCTCAAAGTATAGATATTATTGACGGTAAACCAACCGGTGTTATAAGAGTATCATTTGGTTCTATGAATACAATTAATGAAATTGATTTATTTTTAGAATTTATAAATATTAATTTTATAAAATATAATTTTAATCAAAATACACTAAATGATAATACAATAAATCAAAATACACTAAATAAAAATACAATAAATCAAAATACAATAAATCAAAATACAATAAATCAAAATACACTTAATGATAATACAATAAATCAAAATACACTTAATGATAATACAATAAATCAAAATACACTTAATGATAATACAATAAATCAAAATACAATTAGTGTATCTGAATTAAATATTTATCCAATCAAATCCGCTCAAAAACAATCAGTTAAATCATGGACAATTGAAAAAAATGGATTATTATATGACAGACAATGGAGTATAATTGATAATGATAATAAAGTTATAAGACTTAAAAAATGTCCTAATTTAATTTATTTATATCCATTTATTGACTTATACTCTAAAAATTTAATTATTAGTTATAAAAATAATAGTATAACAATTGATATTAGTATAAATCCTACTGAGCTTATTATGCAAAAACAATGTAATGGTTATATTTATAATGACTCGATTAATAATTGGTTAAGTAAACATTTAGAAATTAACTGTAAATTAATTCGAAGTTTACCTGATAATAATTATCAAAATGTCGGTGAATTACTATTAATAAATGAATCAAGTATGAATGAATTAAATAATAAATTTAATTATAATTATAATTCTAATATATTTAGAGCTAATATAATAATTAAAGGTATAAATGAATATTCAGAAGATTCAATTGAAAGCATTGAAAATAATGATAATAAATTTATTTTTAAAATGAAATGTAAAAGATGTAATATGATTAATGTTGATAGTGACACAGGAATTATAGAAAGTTCTGAACCATTATTGACATTATCAAAATATAGAAGAGATAAAGGTAATATTTATTTTGGTATTTTAATGAATATCGAGTATTCAAAAGAAATAAAGGTAAATGATACATTTAAAATTAACCACCGATAGTTATCATTGGTCTATTTTTAGATTCTGATATTTCAATCATTCCTCCATGTTTTTCTTTTTTGTCTAATATTGTACCATTAATTAAACCAAGTAAATCATCATCTGAGTAACCTTCCCGTATTGCGTCACGTAAACTTATTTCTTTTTTACCAAATAAACAAACTTTATAATTACCATCTGCTAAAAGTCTTGTTCTATTACATCCACCACAAAATTGACTAGTCATAGATGTTATAAATGAAACAGAACCCGTGTGTCCATCAATTTTATAATTTTTTGCAGTCTCTGTAAAATGGTCATTTTCTCTTTTAAGTTCACCAAATTGTTTAGTTATAATATCTCTCATTTCAAAAAATGAAACTAATTTTTTTGTTGCCCATTTATTATCATCAAATGGCATATATTCAATAAATCTTATATTTATAGGTTTATCTTTGGTTAAATTAACAAAGTCATTTATTTCATCTTCATTATTACCTCTCATTACAACACAATTTACTTTAACTGGATTATAACCTAAATCAATTGCTTTATTAATTGACTTTAATACTAAATGATGACCTTTTCTTCTAGTTAAAAATTCAAACTTTTCTGGAATTAATGTATCTAAACTTATATTTAAAGAATCTAATCCAGCTTCTTGTAATTTAGGTAATTGATGACTTAATGTAATACCATTTGTAGTCATTGCTAAATTTTTAATATTTTTATTTAATTTTATTTCTTTGCATATATCTATTATATCTTTTCTAATTGTTGGTTCTCCACCAGTCAATCTTATTTTTTCTACTCCAGCTTTAGAAAAAATATTAACAAGTCTAATTAATTCATCAGTTTTTAATAATTTAGTATCTTTAGTTAAATCAATACCTTTATCGGGCATACAATATAAACATCTTAAATTGCATCTTTCTGTTAATGATATTCTTAAATAATTATGAAATCTGCCAAATGTATCTGTTAAATTTTTAACTTTAGACATTTATATATAATTATTATATTATTATTTATTAAAACACGTATAATAATTATTTTATTATTATTATATATATATAATATTATGAATAATAATAATAAAATAATTATAAACGGTACTTTAGCTGGATTAATAGAACATTATTCAGGACTTTTACCTCGTTCTATTTTAGACCATTATCAATCAGATAGTTTTTTTTTTAAAACATATAAAGATACATTTAGAAAAATGTATTCTGATAATGGTATTAAAACATTTTATAAATTTAATATACCAATGTTAACCAGTATATCATTAGCTCATATATGGTTATTTAATTTTTATGAATTACATAAAAATACTGAAAATAATTTATATAGTGTTTTTTATAGTTCTATAGCAAAAATAGGACATGATATTATAATGACACCTGGTGATACAATTCGTATGATAAATAATGTATCAGGTAAAAATAATACATATATAATTAAAAATTTATATTATAAAAATGGTTTATTTGCATTTTTTAGATCATCACCTATTTCATTATTAATGAATATACCCGTTGGTATAATTGAATTTTCATCAATGAAATATTTTATGAATAATTATGAAAATAAAACTAAAAACTATTTTATTTTTGGTGGATTTACTGGTATATTATCATCAATTGTTAGTAATCCATTAGACATAATTAAAACAAATATTCAATTACAAGGTTGTACTAATAAATATTCATATAAAAAATATCCACATTTTAACTCAATGATATGTAGCTGTAAACATACATATAATAATTTAACAATTAAAGGTTTATTTAGAGGAACTTTATTACGTTCATTTCAAATGTCTTTGTGTTTTGGAACATATGAATGTTTAAGTGACCATTTACTTAAACATTAATTTACTTAAACATTAATTAATAATTATTATTAATAATGGATTTTGTTAAAGCAACTGAATTGATAAAAAAACAAATATTTCAAAATAATTTAATTATTGAAATAAAAACAATTGATTCTAAAGGTTATTATTTAGCAGAAGATATAATTTCAGATGTTAATATACCAAGTTTTAATACATCTATGAGAGATGGATATACATTTAAATATATAAATAATTGTAATTATTATATTTTACAAGAAAACAATAAAGAAATATATGCTGGTAATCAATTAT
>ERZ807291.7191-NODE-7191-length-13069-cov-12.594898_pt1 | contig 13069 bp, 6 predicted proteins | sample MGYA00521257_ERZ807291 | MGnify/ENA primary metagenome ERZ807291 (study PRJEB31413, sample SAMN03169783) | marine metagenome | biome: Marine; feature: Water; material: Subsurface seawater | place: North Sea | collected 2011-04-28 | depth 1 m m ...
GAACCTGTTGTAGAAGTTAAACCCGAATCTGTTATTGTGGAAGATAATGAAATTTCAAATACCAATCTTGATAGTATTTTAAATGAAAATACTAATAATAATAATAATAATAATAATCATAATGAAAATCAAACTAATGATACATCAATGTCTATACAAAATGATGATAAAATATCAATTAATAATATAGATGAAATTAATTTAAATCTTGATGAATTAGATGTTGATAGTGAATGTGAAGAAATTGATATTAATGATTTAAATAAAATACAATTAGATAAAAATAATAATGAAGTTAATACAAATAAAGATACTAAATACATATTTTTTGATGACGCGAAGAAACTATAAATAAAAAAATATAAACATAATTATTTTTAAATGTCTAAAGGTGTAATAATTATAATAGTTTTTATTATTCTAGTTTTTATAATTTTTATTGATTTGTTGGTTTTATAATAATAAACGAACATACCAAATCTTCACTTATTTTCATAACTGCTCCATCATTACCGCAATTACCACAATAATTAGGAGCACTAAATACAGTTACTATTTTATTATTATCATTAAATTTATAACCATCAGAAACTAATTGATGGGCTCTACACAATAATTCTAAATTGTTATTTTTTAAAAATCTAAAAACGGCATTATCACTATAAGTGCATGAAATACCACGAGAACTTACTCCCCAATTATCACTCGTATTCCCACTAGGGTCAGACCATAATAAATCGCACATTAAACCACCATCAGGAATATTCATAAATCTATTTATTTTTTTAATATCTTCAATCTTATTTAAATGTGGCGATATACCTCCATGCACGCAAAATATTTTTTTACTTATAATAGCACACAAAGGGATAGTGCACAATACTTCATTAATCTTATTAAAAACCATTTTACCTTCAGACCCATAACGCTCTTCACATTCATTAAGAAAACCATACATCATATTAACTTCAGGACACTCATGATTACCTCTTAAAACATATGTATTTCTAGGGAACATTATTTTCATCGCAAAGAGTAAAGCACATACCTCTATACTATTATTACCTCTATCTACATAATCTCCCATAAATAAAAAAGTTTGGTCGGGAGGTAATCCAGTCATCTCTAAAAAATGTATCATATCACTAAACTGCCCGTGAATATCACCAAATATATTAATAGGTGAATTAATCATAAGCACATTTGGTTCATTTTGAAATAATGGTTTTACTAAATCGCATAATTTTACTATAACATTTGAACTTATATTAAAACGAAATGGTTTATTTTTTTCACTAGGTTTTTGTTTATACAATAATGCCATTTGTTTATTAAATGTTAATAAATGATTTATAAAATTTATAAATTGTGAATGATTTACATTATTTTCATTATTCATTTTTAGTATAGTTTTATAGTTTGTGTTATAGTTTATAGTTTGTGTTATAGTTTTATATTCTATATTATGTATTTAAATGGTCTAAATAAATAAAATATATAATTAAACTATTATAAACTCATCATTATTAACTATAAATAAAATAGTTATAATAAAATAGTTATAATTTATTTATTAATTAAAATATTTATAATAATTATATTAGAAAAATATAATAATATTATATATTAAATAGTAAATAAGAATAGTTTAAATTAAAAATATAGAAAAATAATAAAATATAAAGATGCTAGAAACAAACTTACTTTTTATTTTTATACTTCTCATTGTTGTATTAGGTCTTAAATTATTTTTACAAACTACAAGACCTGGAAAATGTAATTGTGCTGGTAAATGTAATTGTGCTGGTAAATGTAATTGCTCTAGAAAATGTAATTGTAATAATAACACTAATTTAAAACAATTGCTAGAAAAAGATAAAACATTAACAGAACAAAAAATAAATAAGGCTATAGAAAAAGGTATTATAGAAGGATTTGATACATTAAATGAAATTGATGCCAATATTATTTCTTATATTAATAAAGATGAAAAAATAAATCTTATGTTTTTTTATAAACCTGATTGCTCTTATTGTTCTGACTTTTTACCAACCTGGTATAAAATAGTTAATCATTTACCAAATAATATTATGTATGAAGAAATAAATGTAAATAAAAATGATGAGACTAATAAAAAAGCAAATGACTATAAAATTACAAGTGTTCCAACACTTATTTTAACCAATGGAAATTCTAAAACAATGTATAAAGGTAATCGTTCTTATAATGATATTACACGTTTTTTAACAGAAAATGGCGTTAATCTTATTGATAGAACTTTTGAAGATTTTGATGATACAGGATATGGCACTGAAACTTTACCTACGGAACCACAAAATCCACATTGTCCTGCTATTACATTTGATTCTCAATTAGAAGTTGCTAATGATGATTATATGTATCAAATCTTCAACGCAAGAGGTCAATATGGCTACGCAAAAGGTGGCTATAAAGAAAATAAATTATTAAGTCCTTTTGCTGCTGCTTATTCAACATTAGACTCTTATTTATCTAGTTTACCTGATACTGAAAAAATGGCTGAGTGTGCTACTTTATATAGTAAAGATATTAGAGGGTTTGGTTTATGTGATACTGAAAAATTAGATGACATTTTAAGTTATGGTGAAAAAGTTAAAAATGGTGAAGCCAAAATTAGATTTCAAGGAACTAATTATGATAATAATAAAAAAGTAGTTAGTGCTATTAAAGAAGCGTGTGAGTTATAGTGAGTTATAAATTATAGTTATATATAAGTTGACATTTTTCTTGTTATATTATTTATTTCATTTTTAACTTCATTTTTAATTTCATTTGTAATATCTATTTCATTCATATTATTTATACCTTTACATTTTTTTAGTTCAATCTCATTTTCAGAATTATAATTTTTATCACTAGATATGTCTTCTATTTCTTCAGTGGTTTCATCTGTGGTTTCGTCGGTGGTTTCGTCAGTGGTTTCGTCAGTTGTGCTATTGGTTTCGTCAATGGTTTCATCAGTGGTTTCATCTGTGGTTTCATCAGTGGTTTCATCTGTGGTTTCATCAGTGGTTTCGTCAGTGGTTTCATCTGTTGTGCTGTTGGTTTCATAAATATAATTAGAAAAATCTAAATCATCACTATCACTTAAACTATACATTTCTTCATTATTAATATCATTCGTTTCATTATTAGTTTCATTATCATTCGTTTCATTATTTTTTTTATTCATATCTTCATAATCACATAAAAACATATGATAACGTAAAAATACATTACTAATAAATAGTCCTTCTTCATTCATTTCATTTAATAGTTTATATTTTAAATGTATAGTTGTAGTTAAATACTCATATAAACCAGTATAATATAACCATTGAATAAATAATAATTGAGATTTAGTTAAATAATGAGTTTCTTCTCCAATAGTTATAATTGTATCTGGTATTTGTGTATCATCTAACGTAAATTCACTAGTTTCTAAACAATAATGTTCTCTAATTTTATTAAATAAAACATAACTATTGTATTTTTTCTTTTCACCACTTATAACAGACGATATAAAATGACCTTTCTTTTTAAATATAAAATAAAGAATATAACATCTATCTAGAGAATGTAAAGACAATAGATTTTTAAATAGATTATTTTTATAAGTATCATTGTGACTGTGGGTTAAACTTTTTAATACTTCTCCTGTATAATGTGAATATGTATGGTGTGTTATAGCATCATCGCACTCTTCTTGATTTTGAATTTCTAAATGTTTATATTGTAGAGTTGATAATTTATAACAACCATACCCACACATTACATAAAACATAAATGGAACTATTAATAAAAGTGTCGACGTTGATGTGTTATTACCATTCATTTTAAATTCATTTTCATCATAATAAAAACAATAATCATTGCAATTCATTTTATAGGTTTTTAGTTTTTGTGTTTGTGTTTAGTCTTTGTGTTTTTATAGTTTAAATTTTTTTATTTATATTTATTAATTTATAATATTTTGTATATTTAACAATAACGCATAATTAAATAATTATATTAATAAATAATTAAATTATTATCTAAATTAATTATAACTAAACTAAAGATTAAAACAATAGAAAATAAAGATTAAATAAATATTAAATTAATAAATATTAAATTATATAAAATAATTATAAAATGAATGCTAAAGTAAATACAATAATAGAAACATTTGATGATATAATAGAAAAAGTTGATAATATAATAGAAAAATTTGAAGGCATTAGAAAAGATAACTCTAGATTTATCTTTATTATTTTACTTATTATTATTATTGTAGATTGTTTAATGGATTGTTTTATGTGAATGAGGGTAAGGTAATATTTAGTGAAAGATGAGGTTAGACTTTTGTGTGGGGGTTTATTGGGATAGTATTAAATTATAATTTAAGTGCGTGTTTGGTTCTTTTATGTTTTATATTTTTAGATTGTAAGTTAGATTCTTGTTTATCTTTATTTGTTTTGGTTTTTCTATTCTTTTTCTTAGTTTTTAGACGTAGTTGAGAACTATTTTGTTTTTTTGCTTTAAAATGTTGTTTAGGAGTAATGTGTTTTTGAGAAGAATTGAAAGTTAAGAAACGTCTAGAGTTTTGTAATGAACCACCTAAAGTTTTAGCAGGTGTAGATGTTGTTTCTGCACGTATTTTAGCCATAATAACATCTTCAGATTGAAGACTAGATAAACTTGCGATTTGATGGTCTATATATTTTATTTTTAACATAATAAAGATGAACTCATAAAAATTGGCTACTAAAGCCCTATTACCTAAATTTATATAATTACCTTGTTGATTTCTCTTTAATAATACATCAATAAACTTTTCAGGAATTGCTGTTCTTTTATCTTTACCAGAAACATCGGCTTTATCATATTGATAATTTACAATTTCATTTAATCTATGTAATAATTTGGGTAGTGCTTTATCACGGTAGAATTTAAGAGTAAATGTTTGGGCTAATTGAACATAATGAATTGGATTGTAATATGTTTCTGTTCCTACATCAGAAATAGTATTACCTGATTCTGGAGATTTATTTGAATTACTTATTTTTGTATTGGAATTTTTTGATTTTGATGGTTTTTCAGTATTTCTTATATTTTTTACACCTGTTAATTCTACTAAATCTTTAGATGGTATTAATAACATTCTCATTATTACATCTCTCACACATTGTTGTTGTTTTTTCTTATCACCAGAAGAAGGTTGAAACACTTTGCTATATATTGGGTTAGTTCCTGAAATATTATTTATATTATAAAATAATGTTGTTGATACATCAAAATTTTGTGCTACAGGAACACTACTATCACCTCTTAAAATTTGATTTTCACTATAATATACTGTTTCGTTTTGACCGTGTGTTGTATTGAAAAAACCGCTATATTTATTTAAATAGGCTTCAATAAATCCTGGATTATTTAAAGTATATAATGTTGTTAAATTCTCTAATTTACGAGCACCAAATTCTTCATCTAATAAACTAAAACACCCTAAATCACGTTTTAAATAAGGTTTATGCCCTAATGTAAAAACACTTTGATATTTATCTAATAATAACATTAACGCTTGTAAATTTAGTTTAGTATATAAATTTAAGTTTTGTGCTTTATAATCAAAAGAGTTAGATGTTTTTTGTTCAAAACTTCTTCTGTAAATGGGTTGTTCTTCGTCATTATATTTATTTAATGTTATGTCAGTTGGTGTGAATAGGGCGCTGAATACATATGTATTAGTTGTGTCTGGTGGTATTTCTATTAATTTTAGATTTTCAAAACGTGTGTATACGTTTGATTTTTTTGTTAATACTGCTGTTGTTAAAGGTTTTGATTTCATTTGTTTAATTACTCTCTCAAAACGCTTTTTTATTTCTTCTGCTGGTGCTGGTGCTGCTGCTCCTCCTGCTGTTATTGTTGTTGTTGCTGCTGCTGCTGCTGCTGATATATCATATAAATATCGTGTTTCATATTCTACAAATTTATTACCGATTGATAAAAATTCTAATAAATAATGTAAATTATCAGAAGATGGGTCTTTTAATTTTGATTTTAAATACTCACTATAGTTTTTATTTAATTCTTCATTTTGTTTTTCGTTATTTAATTTATTAATATTTTCAAAATGTTCTTTTATTTTATCCCATAAGTTTTGATTATATATTTCTGAATAATCATATTTAGTTATCATATAATTTATTGGTATTAATATTGTATTTTTTTTCTCTTTATAAAACATAAATTCGGGTTCTTTTTTTATTTTGTCATAATTAGTTTTAATTGAGGAAATATCAAAAAAATCTTTTGTTTTTGTCCAGAAAGATCGTTCTTTAAATATTTTATCTTCATTTATATTATTTGGTTCTCTTAAACAATCTATTAATTTAAAAAATACACCATAAATTAATGCGTTTTTCTTTAATTTTCTCATATTTTCAGGTGTCATTTGTGAATTAGTATTATCAATATTACTATCATCGGCTAAATAAATAATTTCACAATTTTTAGTGTCAATAGTATTAAATTCATTTATAATTGTATTTATTTCTTCTTTTATATCATTTAAGTCTTGTCTCGAAATAGTAGAATTTTTATTATTTTCTGTATTACTATTTATATTATCCTTTTTCGTGACATAGTCAGCATCTTTAGTTAAATCAGACATTATATCCATAACTAACATTGCTCTTAGGTTATTAAAATTAAGAATACTTGCTAGATTGGTAAGTATTTGTCTTATAGTTAATTTATTGTCCTCGGTGTCGTCGTTGGTAATATTACTTAATACTGTGTTAATATCAACAATACTAGTTATAGACGTGTCTATCATATCTTTTATATCAATAATTATTAGTCTATTATTTGTTAAATTGGTTAATTTTGTTTGTGCATCGTTTAGTGTATCTTGTGCTTTGGTTAATGCTTTTTCTGCATTGTTTTGTTTATTTTTTTTTATTTCTAATTCTGCTAAAAAAATAGTACGAGCAGGAGTAGTAACAGCAGCAGTAGCAGCAGTAACAGCCTCAGTAGCAGCAGTAACAGCAGTTTCAGCAGCAGTAAGAGCCTCAGTAGCAGCAGTAACAGGAGCATTAGCAACTGTAATAAGATTATCAATATAAGTCATATCAATACCATCAACATATGTTTTTATTTGTTTGACTTGTTCTTCTGCGTTAGTTGGTATATTTTGTGCGGCTGTTTTAAAAGTTTCAATAGGTTCAGTATTTTCTTTATCAATTATAGTTTTTGCTTTCTGTGCGATTAAAAGAGCATCTTGAACACCACAACTTTTTGGTTGCTCGTCATTAAAAATTGCTTTGTATGCGTTTGTGTAATTTTCTTTTAATTTGCTTAATAATTCAGTTTTACTATTTATAAATTCTGGTTTGTCTTTAATTTCATTGTGTATATATAAAAATAAATTTATTTTATTATGTTCTGGATAATGTTCTATTTTTTCTCTTAAAATTATATCATCTTTTAAATTAATGCTATCTAATGGCTCTCTTTTAAAACTTGTTCCTAAATTTTTTGTTTTTGATAAAATAGTATTCTCTTTAATATAGTCATTGTATTGTTTTTTAAATTCTATAAATATTTTTTTAATATAGGGTATATTTGTTATATATTCTTTTAATTTATCTGTTTTTGACAAACCTTGAGATTTCATACGAATATATATATATAACAATACTAAAGAATAAAGTCCTTCATAAACGTCATTTAATCCAGCAAAATTTATTTCTTTTTGTCCATCAGCCATTTTATAAAAAAATCCTCCAAAATCACCAGCAATAATATCAGGTTCAGCACCAGTATAGTCTTTTACTAACTTTTTAATTTTATCAAATTGGGCTGTGCGTAAAGTTTTTTCTTCATTGTTTTCATTTTTATATGTATTTGCTGATTTTATCATTTCAATGTCAAAATGTTCGTCAGCACCTGCGTTATTATTTAAACTTATTAACTCGGTTGAAACAATTCTTAAACAATTTGGGGGAAATTTGTCGGGGCGGGCACCACCAGCGAAAGCGACGCCGCTTTCGCTGTCGCTTTCGCTGCCGCTTTCGCTTTCGTTTTCGTTTTCGCTGTTCAAAAAAACTGGTTTGGGTGCTACTTTTTTTTTAAATAGTAGTGCTGCTGTTTGTGCGGCTGCTTGTTCTGCTGCGGCTGCTTGTTCTGCTGCTGTTGTTGTTGCTGGTACTGGTACTGGTGCTGGTGCTGCTTCTCCTTGTGCTGCTGCTGCTTGTGCTGCTGCTTGTGCTTCAGTTAGTGCTTTTTCTGCTGCTGTTTTTGCTGCTTTTGCTGCTGCTTCTGCTGCTTCTGCTTTTGCTGCTTCTGCTTCTGCTTTTGCTGCTTCTGCTGCTTCTGCTGCTGTTTTTGCTGCTTCTGCTGCTGTGTTTGCTGCTTCTGTTGCTGCTTCTGCTGCTGTTTTTGCTGTTTTTGCTGCTTCTGCTGCTGCTTCTGCTGCTGTTTTTGCTGTTTTTGCGTCTTCAGTGTTGTTATCTTTTACTAAGTCTATTGCTTGATTTGCTATGGTTATTGCTTCAATTGATGTGGCTATTGCTGCGTCTGCTGCTACTTGTGCTGCTTGTGCTGCTTGTGCTGCTTGTGCTGCTTGTGCTGCTTGTGCTGCTTGTGCTTGTGCGTCTGCTGCTGCTTGTGCTGCTTGTGCTTGTGCGTCTGCTACTTCTCGTCCTGCTTCATTTATCTTTTCTATCAATATGTCTATGATATCACCTATATTATTATCATTATCGTTTTTATAAAATTCATACCACCCTTTATCTAAATAATCTAAAGTAATATTTTTTAATTCTTTTATTATTTTATTTAATTTGTCCACATTATAGCCACTATTTAATCCATCAAATAACAATTTAAAACTAGTTAAAACGGCATTTAGATCTAATAAAATTTGTGTAATCATATCATTATTCATATCTTCTTCAATTTTATCCAATTTCATCACATTTATAAACTTATCAAAACCTGTTTTTATTTCATCATAATTAATTTTTTTAATATCCATTTTATTTATTATTTGATACAGAAATAGTATAATATTAACTTTATACCATTTATCTAAAGCTATTTTTTTACTATTTAAATAAGTATTCAAAACTTCATATAATTGTATGATAAAATCAATATAATTTAAGTCAAACTTTTGATAAATTTTTTCTAAAATTAAACTTGTATGAAAAATAGGAGATAAAGCCAAAATTTCTGTCATTGCTTTTCCATTATTTTCATTCCAATTATTAATTTCTCCTTTAAATTTATCAACAATAGCTTTAACTTGTGTGTTTTTTACATTAGCATCAGCAACAGTTTCCAAGATTTCTTTCATTGCTTTTCCATTATTTTCATTCCATTTAGTAATATCTTTGTTAAATGCTGTAACAATAGCATTAATAATACTAGGTTCTAATATCACTAATTTTATTATATTTTCTTTATTATCATCACTTATATCATTAATAGTAATACTTTTAAAAACTGCTTTAATTTTCTCTTTTCTTTTCTCTGGTGATTTATAAGAAGTATCGATAGCCAATGTACTTATTTTTTTAGTAAAATCAGTTTCTTTATTTATTTCTTGATTTTTGTCAGCATTATTTTCTGCATTATTTTCTGCTGTAAATGTTTTAATAACATCGGGGGTTAATTTTTTTTCAGGAGTATTATCTTCATTCATAAAAAAAATATTAACAGACGCAAAACTTCTACTGTATTTAGGGTCCATACCTTTTGCGATATCTAATTGAAAATAATCAGTTTGGTCTATCCCACCTTCTTTTTCATAAGAACGTGATTGTATGATATCTTTTCTAATAAAAATAACATTAAATTTTGTATTTTCACCTTTTTCATTTTTTGAATATCCTGAAAATGCTACTGGTATAAATGTTATTTCTGGGTCAATACCTTTATATTTAATTTTTTGTGTTTTTAACATAGTTGAACTACAATTTTGAGCGCAAATAATATGTGTGTTATTAGCAACATTTTTATTAATACTATTAAACTCAGTACTTTTATCAGTATCAACAAAATTAATATTTATCACATTCAAATCTTGTTTTTTAAAATCATTACCATTTATTTTTTCGTATAATAACACATTAGGAATGACTTTAAGTCTTTCGCCTTTGTCATCAATAAATTGTTTATCATCAGGTTTTAAAACTGATTTAAGGGCTTTTTCTACTGCGTCTTTTGATTCAGGTGTTGTCAAACTTTTACTTTCAGCATCTAAACCTCTAATTAATTTTTCAAAATTATCAATAAACATAGGTTCTTTAACTAAACGGTCAATATATTGTTGTTTTACAAAAATATTTTTTCTAGTTGTTCCTTTAATTGATTGCCAGAAACCTTTTTTAGCAGGTAAATTATAGCGATATAAACGAATACAATAAGCACTTTCAAGATTTCTCATATTTTGTTTAATAAATTTTATTGTTGTTTCCACTTCTTTAATTATTTTTTCAAAACTTTTAACACCTTCTTTCATTTTTTTTTCATATTCTTTCATTTTTTCTTTATCTTTCATTAATTTTTTAGCAAATTTTGTATTTTCAAAGGTTGAAAACAATTGTTTTGCGTTTTTATTAATATTATTCACTTGGGTATTAAAATTACCTTTTTCTTTTTCTATATTACATTCGGCTTGGTCAAACATTGCCATTATATTTGTAGGAGTAGCATTTATATCATCATCATAAATATTTAAATTTATATTTTTTCTAATGCTTTCATTACATTTTACTAAACTTGTAAATTTTTCAAAATACATTTTAAATTTCATAAAATGTTTGTTAAATTTTGCTTCACGCTTACGAAATTTACCTAAAGGGCATAGCAATTTATTACGAGTTCCATAGACATTAGTATGAAATGCTCCTTCTATTCCTTTTGATATTCCTAGTGTAGCAATAGCAAGACCTGTAGATGTTTTTTCAACAATTTCTCTACCTTTACCACAACCAGTGCTCAAATCACCAGTATTATCAAATAAACTTATTTTTTTAATTTCTTCACGTATTCTATCTTGCATTTTTATGACATAATATATAATAAAATCATGTGTTAAACTATCATATTTGTCAGAAAATAACCTCTTCCATTTACTTCCAATACCAGTATATTTTTTTGCCATACGTTTTAATACTTCTTGGGCGTTGGTGCCAGATAATGTAACAGGAACATATTCACCAGACGTATGTAATAATTTTTCTAATTCAACAATATCATTAATCATTTCGTGTATTTTTGCTACTTTCTTATTTTCTTCTTCTTTACTTTCACCTTCTCCAATTAAATCTGTCATTACCTTTAAAAGTTTCATATAATCTAGATTAATTCTTGCTAAATATTTATGAACATCTAATAATCTTACTGTAAATTTATTATTACGGGATTTGAATTTTTGTACTTTAATCTTAAATCTAAGTGCTTTATATTCTAAAGCAGTTGTTATAGCAAATGTATCACGACTAGCAACATTTAAGGCTTGGTTAAACTCAAATTTACCACCTTTTAATATCGTTTCTAAACTATTAGTATCTGGTTTAACATATTTTACACATTTTTTTACATTTTTATGTACTTTAGATTGAGTATCTTTAATATTTTTATTTACTTCTTTTATATAACCACCTTTACTAATATGATAGTTTTGAAGAGGGAGCGATTTTTTAGTTAAAGTAGAATTTAATACTTCACTTCCACCCGATTTTTTTGTGTATACTTTATATTTTTGTGGATTTGGGTATTTTTTTTGATATGTATTATTTTTTATTATATTTTGGTTTGATATATTTGTATTATTTTTTTTATTTTTATTTTTATAATAAACCATTTTTAAATTTATTATTTATTATATATTATTATTATTATATATATTTATTTTATTATTTAGATTTATTTTATTATTTAGATTTATTCTTATTATATAAATTTTGTTTTATTATTTAAATTTATTCTTATTATATAAATTTTGTTTTATTATTTAGATTTATTCTTATTATGTAAATTTTGTTTTATTATTTAGATTTATTTAAAAAAAAATAAAAAAAAAAGTGGTGTTGAACACCTATGGGAGTGGGGAGTTGTGGTGCGGTATTTATTTGCTACAGTGATTAGTAAGCTTGACGTCACAACTAGGGGGGGGGAGGATGCAAATGTCTACTTAGACACAACAAATGAAGGCGCACTACTACTAATCGTAGTTGATAAGGCACTATCAATTTGCTTTTTTGCAATCTGCTTCCGTAGGATTTTCTCGCTAGCGTCGTCCTTTGGAACCTTCGGGCAATTTTGGCGTTTGCATCCGGGACACTTTAACATTGTGCAAATATCTGTTGGTCTTCCAAGAAAAACCTTTTCGGCTAACAAACTTACGGCAGCGTCTTCACGTTTCTTTGTGTCAGCCAATTGCTTCTTCAGTTCGGCATTCTCAGCGTTGAGTCTTTGCAGCTCTAAAGCAGATTGTGTAGACGTTGTCGTAACCGTTTCCAACTTACCAGAAAGAACGCGGCGCTCATTGTTGGACTCTGAATTCTCGTTTACGAGTTTCTTGGTTGTAGAAGACAAATCACTTTGGGCATTGACCAACGCTTGAGTACTTTCCATTAACTTAGTGTATTGCTCCTGCAAAGCCAAACCGTGACCGATGAGAAGACAAAGTTGTGCACCTGCGTTATCATTAGTCTTAGCCACCTTCTTTAATTCACTACAGGCAGTCAATACTGTCTTTTGACTGACAAAAAAGCCAGGTGTTTGCAAAGAATTCTCTTCGGAGACCGAAGCAAGTTCGGTGGAGGGGGTAGAGGTGGAGGTGTCGTTGGACGCCATTTTCTTCAATTCCGGGGAACTAAAGAAAGAGAGAGAGGTTGGGAGAGGGAAAATATGCTCAAATAAGCACAAAGTCGCTGTCGCTGTAATCGCTTGAAGGCGCTTGGGTACTCACAACCAGAGGTGTTAGTAATAAACAATAAATTCTTTTTTCAATTTTTTTCAATTTTCCGATTTTTTCCGTTTTTTTTATATTTTT